>OIBR01000142.1_pt1 | contig 30849 bp, 28 predicted proteins | sample 1581101 | NCBI WGS metagenome assembly OIBR01 (sample SAMEA3882522, study PRJEB24775) | human gut metagenome | biome: human-associated habitat; feature: intestine environment; material: feces | place: Netherlands | collected 2009/2010
GGCATCTTTTGCATTGACGAAATGGACGACAGCTTCCTTATTGCAAGGAAACGGGGATTTTTAAGAGCTGTAAAGCAGATGCAGCTGGATCAAGAAGAGTCCCTGATCGGTCAGATCCATGGAGACTATGAAAAAAGCAGTCTGATTTCTGTGATAGAGAAGATATTTGTACCTCAGAAGCTGCCAACGGCATTGTTTTGTTATAGCGATGAAGTTGCGATCGAGGTAATGTCCTGGATCATGAAGCATGGTTACAGAATTCCGGAGGACGTATCTGTAGTTTCGTTTGACGGTATTCCGTTTTCGGAACGCATAACGCCCTCACTGTCTACGATCAGTCAGCCGGTAGAATATCAGGCAAAAAGTATCATAAACGGCATGCTGTATCTACAGGATGGAGTCGAGAGACCATGTGATGAAAAGGGAAATGAATATCTTCTGCAGATTCGGGACAGTGTGGGGGTTCCTAGTCATTAAAAAGATTGGAGGAAAAATATGAAAGCGAAAAAATTAATTGCCGCTGGTATTGCGGCATCAATGTCACTGCTGACTCTTGCAGGATGCGGAACAGCCGGAAATACTGGCAATTCCGGAGGAGACACCGCCAAAGAAGATACCGTCAAGGAAGATACAGCCAAAAAAGATACAGACGAAGAAGATACAGGCTCTGTATATTTCCTGAATTTTAAATCTGAGCTTTCCGCTGAATGGGAAGAAGTAGCAGGAAGCTTTACAAAAGAAACCGGAATCAATATGAAAGTAGTTACGGCAGGAAGCGGAACCTATGAGCAGACATTAAAATCCGAGCTTTCCAAAAAAGAAATGCCGACACTTTTCAATGTTAACGGACCGATCGGCTATCAGACCTGGAAAGATTACTGTGCTGATCTGAAGGATTCCCAGATTTATGAATGGCTGACTGACAAAGATATGGCGATCACAGACGGAGATGGCGTATATGCTATACCGTATGCGGTAGAAGGATATGGAATCATCTACAATGATGCAATTATGAAGAAGTATTTTGCACTTCCGGATAAAGCCGTTGATATTTCAGATACAAAAGAGATCAAAAATTTCGACACACTTAAAACTGTAGTAGAGGATATGACAAAGCATAAAGATGATCTTGGAATCCAGGGAGTTTTCGGATCTACTTCATTTGCTCCTGGAGAAGACTGGCGCTGGCAGACACATCTTATGAATCTTCCGATCTACTATGAGTATAAAGATGATGACGTAGATAATCTGGATGAGATCAAATTTACATACAATAAGAATTTCAAAAATATTTTTGATCTTTATCTGAACAATTCATGTACAGAGCCAACTATGGTCGGTGCTAAAAATGTTGAGGAATCCATGGCAGAATTTGCAATGGGCGATGTGGCTATGATCCAGAATGGAAACTGGGGATGGGCAATGATCTATGACCTGGATGGAAACGTAGTCAAAGAGGATGATATTAAGTTCCTTCCAATCTACACAGGAGTAGAGGGAGAAGAAAAACAGGGACTCTGTGTTGGAACAGAAAACTATATCTGTGTAAACAGCAAGGCTAATGAAGCTGACCAGAAAGCTTCTCAGAAGTTCCTTGAGTGGCTGTTCAACAGTGACAGCGGAAAAGCATACTGTAATGGAATCCTTGGAATGATTCCTCCGTTTACCACATTTGGAGAGGATGAAAGACCGGATAACCCGCTTGTACAGGATATGCTGACTTATATGAACGATGATTCTTTATACACGGTCAACTGGGATTTTGCAACATTCCCGAGCCAGGAATTTAAAAACCAGCTTGGAAGCTATCTTCTTGAGTATGCACAGGGAAGTATGGAATGGGATGATGTAGTGAAGAAGACAATCGACTGCTGGGCATCGGAGAAAGCTCTGATCGCACAATAGTAGAAGAGCATGGGCAGAGACAGAAATGTTTCTGCCCTGTGTAATAAAAGAGAGGGTTTGTAAAAGATGGAAAAAGCTTTTAAAAAGAGATTTGTGATATTAATGTTACCAACGCTGATCGCATTTATTATTGCATTTATTATTCCATTTATACTGGGAATTTATCTTTCATTTACTAAATTTACGACTGTGGCAGATGCACAGTGGGTTGGACTGAGCAATTATATAGTTGCATTCCAGGATAAGGATTTCCTGGCTTCTCTCTGGTTTACCGTTAAATTTGTGCTTGTAAATCTTGTGACTATCAATCTGATCGCTTTTGCACTGGCCTATGTGCTGTCGAGAAAGCTCCGTGGAACAAATATTTTTCGAACAGTTATATTTATGCCAAATCTCCTGGGCGGAATCGTACTTGGTTATATCTGGCAGCTGATCATCAATGGTGTTCTTGCTTTTTTCAAAACAACGCTTACTGTGAAGGCCTCATACGGATTCTGGGGAATGGTGATCGCCATGAACTGGCAGATGATCGGATATATGATGGTTATTTACATTGCGGCTATCCAGAATATTTCAGAGGATGTAAAGGAAGCGGCTCTTATCGATGGAGTAAACCGGAGACAGATGGTTACAAAGATCATCCTGCCTCTGATCATGCCTGCAATTACGATCTGTCTGTTTATGACAACGACAAATGCATTTAAAATGTTCGACTTAAACCTTGCTCTGACAGCAGGACTTCCGGGAAAATCAACTTCGCTGGTTGCACTGGACATCTATAATTCATTCTACAACAGGATGGGATATGAGGGAATAGGACAGGCAAAAGCGGTGCTGTTCTTGCTGATCGTAGCTGCAATCTCAGTAACGCAGCTTGTTGTCACACGGCGTAAGGAGGTTGAAAGCTGATGAAAAACAAGAAAAGCGAAATAGCAATGATCGTAATTCTTACAGTGATCTCGGTTTTATTTATTGCCCCGATCATTATTGTATTTATGAATTCCTTTAAGAGCAAGCTGTATATCAACAGTACACCGTTTGCACTTCCTAATGCTGACTCCTTTGTAAAAATGGCGAATTATGGAGAGGGTCTGATCAAGACTGGTTTTATACAGGCATTTTTTATTACTTTATTTATAACTGTAGCATCTGTGGTCCTTATTGTTCTGCTGACTTCGATGACAGCATGGTATCTGGTACGTGTAAAAAGTCATTTTACAAAGGTACTGTATTATCTGTTCGCTTTTGCAATGATCGTACCGTTCCAGATGGTTATGTTTACTCTTGTTAAAGTGTCAAATATGTTTAAGCTGGACAATCTGATCGGCATTGTGTTTATCTATGTAGGATTTGGCGCCGGCTTGTCAGTGTTTATGTTTACAGGTTTTATCAAATCAATCCCGGTTTCTTTGGAAGAAGCGGCAATGATCGATGGTTGTTCTATTATGAAAATCTACTTTAATGTCGTGCTTCCTGTGATACGTCCTACCGTCATGACAGTTGCGATCCTGAATGCCATGTGGATCTGGAACGACTATCTGCTTCCATATCTTGTAATTGGCTCTGAATACAAAACGATCTCTGTAGCGATCCAGTATCTTAGAGGAGGATATGGCTCTATCGATCTGGGACTTATGATGGCTATGCTGGTGTTGGCGATCATACCAATCGTTATTTTCTATATGGTCTGCCAGAAATGGATCATACAGGGAGTAATTGCCGGAGCGGTAAAAGGATAAGGAGGAGACGAGCATGAAAAAAGTATTATACGAGGAATTACTTCCGGAAGAATGTGTACAGAGGATAAAGGAGATGCCGGTTGCCTATCTGCCACTTGGCACACTGGAATGGCATGGTCCGCATATGCCTCTTGGAGCTGACGGGATCCAGTCAAAAGAACTGTTTGTCCGGGTGGCAGAAAAGGTCGGTGGTGTAGTGCTTCCGATGCTGTTCATGGGACCTGACCGTTTATTTGATGATCGGGGAACTGTATTTTATGGAATGGATATCAATACAGAGGGCGCACTGAATACTTATTGTGCCCAGCAGATGAAGGGCAGTGCTTACTGGATGGAAAAGGGACTGTTTCAGGATCTGTTGCGCAGTATTTTTGCACAGCTTTCCAGAGCAGGAGTCCGCATCGTTGTGGGACATGGACACGGTCCGTCAACAAATGCATTTCAGGAAATGAAGGAAGAGGCAGAAGAAAAATACGGACTGTGCATTATGACAGCATGGACCTATGCGGATGATGAGAGACTGAAATATCAGAATGATCATGCCGGAGCAAATGAGACATCTATTGTAATGGCTGTTCGGCCGGAACTGGTTGACTTTGGACAGGTAAAAGAAGATGAGAGTAATCTGATCGGTATTGCAGGACGTCATCCGGTCCGAGAATCATCGGAAGCATTCGGAAATGAAATTCTGGAATATACAATGAAAACACTGATCGCAGGCATTGAGAAGGAGTACAAAACAATAAAAGAAAGATAGATAAAAAAATATCTCCATTGGAAAAAATAACCGGTGGAGATATTCTTTTTTATTTTGATTTTTAGTTTTGAAATAAGGCCTCTGTCTTGACAAAAAAAGAAAATTTCATTATAGTAGGAACATGGCAAAGGTGTTGAATAAGAGGAGTATGCAGATCTACGCTGACAGAGAGAAATGCACAGACGCAAGAGAAGCGCAGGCTGAAAGGCATTTTCAGATGGAGGACTGCAGAAGGTAGCTTAGGAGCCGGGAAACTGAAAGCAGAAATGCAGAACAGATGCAGATGCTGCTGTGTAGGTTTTCACGTACCCCGCGTTAAGGGATAAGAGATAGACGGGAATAACAGATAAGATAGTTTTCCCGGATAATGAAGGTGGTACCGCGAGAATGATCGCCCTTCGCACATTAGTTATTGGCTTTTGTGTGGAGGGCGTGTTTTTTCTTGCAGAGAACAGGAGCATTTTAAGGTTCCTATAATCAGAAAGATTCAGGAGGAAAACATGAGTAAAGAACTTGCAAAGACTTATGATCCCAAGGGTATTGAGGATCGTCTGTACAAAAAATGGATGGATAACGGATACTTCCATGCAAAAGTTAATCCGGATAAAAAACCTTTTACAATTGTAATGCCGCCGCCCAATGTAACCGGACAGCTGCATATGGGACATGCACTGGATGAGACCATGCAGGATATCCTGATCCGTTTCAAAAGAATGCAGGGCTATGAGGCTCTCTGGCAGCCGGGAACTGACCATGCAGCCATCGCTACAGAGGTTAAGGTAACAGAGAAGCTTCGTAAGGAAGGGATTGATAAGAACGAGATCGGCCGTGACGAATTTATGAAACATGCCTGGGCATGGAAAGAGGAGTACGGCGGAAAGATCATCAATCAGTTGAAAAAGCTGGGAGCATCTGCAGACTGGGAGCGTGAGCGCTTTACCATGGATGAGGGCTGCTCCAAGGCTGTTCAGGAAGTATTTATCCGCCTTTATGAGAAAGGCTATATCTACAAAGGCTCCAGGATCATCAACTGGTGTCCGGTATGCCAGACCTCTATTTCTGATGCAGAGGTTGTACATGAGGACCAGGACGGATTTTTCTGGCACATCAATTATCCCATCGTAGGTGAGGAAGGACGTTTTGTTGAGATTGCGACCACTCGTCCGGAGACACTTCTCGGCGATACAGCAGTTGCTGTAAACCCGGAGGATGAAAGATATAAAGACCTTGTAGGAAAGATGCTGAAGCTTCCTCTTACAGACAGAGAGATCCCGGTTATTGCCGATGAGTATGTTGACAAGGAATTCGGAACAGGCTGCGTTAAGATCACACCGGCACACGACCCCAACGACTTTGAGGTTGGACGCCGTCATAACCTTGAGGAGATCAACATCTTAAATGATGATGCTACCATCAACAGCCTTGGCGGAAAATATGCAGGTATGGACCGCTACGAGGCACGTAAGGCCATGGTAGAGGACCTGAAGGAGCAGGGACTTCTTGTAAAGGTTGTTCCGCACAGCCACAGTGTTGGTACCCATGACCGCTGCGGTACAACGGTAGAGCCGATGATCAAACCACAGTGGTTTGTAAAAATGGACGAAATGGCAAAAGCTGCTATCAAAACTCTGGACGACGGAAACCTTCAGTTTGTTCCGGCACGTTTTGACAAGACTTACCTGCACTGGCTGGAGAATATCCGTGACTGGTGTATTTCCCGTCAGCTTTGGTGGGGACACAGGATCCCGGCTTATTACTGCGATGAGTGCGGTGAGATGGTGGTTGGAAGAGAGATGCCGGAGAAATGCCCGAAATGCGGATGCACACATATGCATCAGGATGAGGACACTCTGGATACCTGGTTCAGTTCCGCACTGTGGCCGTTCTCCACACTTGGATGGCCGGATAAGACACCGGAGCTTGAGTATTTCTATCCTACAGATGTTCTGGTAACCGGATATGATATCATCTTCTTCTGGGTTATCCGTATGGTATTCTCCGCACTGGAGCAGACCGGTGAGACACCGTTCCACCATGTACTGATCCACGGTCTGGTACGTGACTCACAGGGACGTAAGATGAGTAAGTCTCTTGGAAACGGTATCGATCCGCTGGAGGTTATCGACAAATACGGCGCAGATGCCCTTCGTCTGACACTGATGACAGGTAATGCACCTGGAAATGACATGCGTTTCTACTGGGAGCGTGTAGAGTCCAGCCGTAACTTTGCAAACAAGATCTGGAATGCATCCCGTTTCATTATGATGAACCTGGAAGGAAAGACCGTAACAGAGCCGGAAGACCTGAACGCTCTTTGCAACGAGGATAAATGGATCCTTTCCAGACTGAACATCGTGATCCGCGATGTTACCGAGAACATGGATAAATATGAGCTTGGAATCGCTGTACAGAAAGTTTATGACTTCCTGTGGGATGAGCTCTGTGACTGGTATATCGAGATGGCCAAAGTAAGACTGTGGAAAGCAGAGGAAAACCCGGCAGCAGCAAACGATGCACTGTGGACACTCCGCACTGCGCTGACACAGGGACTGAAGCTTCTTCATCCGTTCATGCCGTTTATCACAGAAGAGATCTACTGCACACTGCTTCCGGAGGAAGAGTCCATCATGATCTCCGACTGGCCGGTATACAAAGACGAGATGGATTTTGCAGATGCTGAGAAAGCAGTTTCAAGCTTCCAGGAGGTTGTACGTGGAATCCGTAACACCAGAAACGAGATGAACGTACCGCAGAACAGAAAGACCAATATCTACATCGTAGGCAAGGATGCAGAGTGCTGTGCACGTTTTGAGTCCTGCAAGAAATCCTTTACAAACCTTGCGTTTGCAAAAGAGATCCACGTACAGCAGGATAAGAACGGAATCGGTGAGGATGCGGTATCCATCGTTGTGGCAGACGGTGTGGTTTATCTGCCGCTGGAGGATCTGATCGACCGTGAAAAAGAGATCGAACGTCTCACAAAAGAGCAGGAGCGACTTACAAAAGAGATCGCACGCTGCGAGGGAATGCTGAACAATCCGAATTTTGTGAACAAGGCACCTGCAGCCAAGGTAGAGGCAGAGAAGGAGAAACTTGAGAAATACAAAGAGATGAAAGAGAAAGTGAACCTGCAGTTAACACAGATGGTGAAATAACGAAGGAGTGTTTTAATGAAGTGGTGTAACTTTTTCAATAAGATTTCGCTGATACTTCAGGCTCTGGGCTGTGCAGTCCTGTACTTTGTGATCGAGGCCATATGCAGGCACTCGTTCACAGAGGCGTGGACCTACATGACCACAAGGCCGCTTGTATTTGCTTATAATGCAGCGTTTATCTTTACGACGATGCTGATTGTTTATCTCTTCCGAAAGAGAATTTTCTGGCGTATCTTTGTGGGCAGCTTATGGCTGTTTCTGGGAATCGTAAACGGTGTGCTTCTTCTCAACCGTGTCACACCGTTTACAGGACCGGATGTGAAGAATCTGACAGATGGTCTCAGTATTGCAAAAAAATATCTGACCCATACCCAGATGACCATAGGTGCAGTTCTTCTGGGAATTGCGGTTCTGATCCTTCTGATCATCCTGATAAGGTCGCCGAAGTACAGAGGCAAGCTGAAATACAAGGTGAATATTCCACTGGTCCTGGTCGGGGTCCTTGCCTTTGGAGGAATCACACAGCTTGCTCTGGAAAAAAGAGTTCTTTCCAATTATTTTGGAAACATTGCCATAGCTTATGAGGATTACGGATATCCTTACTGTCTGGCAACGACGATCTTTAATACCGGAATCAGTGCCCCGAGAGACTATTCCAAAAGCGAGATCAAAAGGATCGAGAAGTCGGAAGAAAATCTTCCGGAAACGAAAGAAGGCAGTCATCCGAATATTCTGTTTTTACAGCTGGAGTCCTTTTTTGATCCTACGCTGGTAAATTATCTGGAGCTGTCAGAAGATCCTATCCCGAATTTCAGAAAGCTGATGAAGGAGTATTCCTCCGGATATTATAAGGTACCTTCCGTAGGAGCCGGAACCGCAAATACTGAGTTTGAATCCATTACCGGAATGAGCCTTCATTATTTTGGACCGGGAGAGTATCCTTACAAGAGTATCCTTAAGGAAACTACCTGTGAGAGCGCACCGTATGTTCTGAAGAATCTGGGCTATACTGCTCATGCAGTACATAATAATGAGGCGAATTTCTACGGAAGAAGAAGTATTTTTCCGAATCTGGGATTTGATACCTTCACTTCGGCAGAGTATATGAAGGATGAAAACCAGAAGAACTCGTTGGGCTGGACCAAGGACAGTGTCCTCACCGATGAGATCGTCAAGTGTCTGGATTCCACAGAAGGACCTGATTATGTATATACTATTTCCGTGCAGGGACATGGAGATTATCCTTCAGAACCGGTACTGGAAAATCCGGAGATCACAGTTTCCGGGGCACCTACTGACGAGTTGAACAATAAGTGGGAGTATTATGTAAATCAGATCCATGAGATGGATAATTTTGTCAAAGAGCTGATTGACAAGCTGGCAGATTATCCGGAGGATGTGGTACTGGTCATGTATGGTGATCATCTGCCGACCATGGGACTGACCGTGGAGGATGTGGAGAATAAATATCTGTTCCAGACAGAGTATGTGATGTGGGATAATTTCGGACTTAAGAAAAAGAAAGAAAATCTTGCGGCATACCAGATGGCAGCAGAGGTTATGGACCGTGTAGGTATCCATGAGGGAAATGTTTTCAAATATCATCAGGCAAGAAGAAACACCAAAAATTATCAGGTGGATCTGGAGACCCTGCAGTACGATCTTCTCTACGGAAAGCAGTATACATATGACGGAGAGAATCCTTTTGAGCGGACAAAGATGCGTATGGGAATCTATGATACCACGCTGGATTCCATTCAGGTTGTGTCTGAGACGGATCACACCTATTATATCCAGGGAACAAACTTTACGCCGTCCAGCCAGGTGAAGATCAACGGAGAATGGTATGATACGGTTTACGTGAATCCTACCAAGCTGATCATTACCGGAAAGGAACTGGATGATTTTGACCGGCTCTCGGTAGTGCAGCGAAGCAACAGTTCCACAAGAAAGGCCATGACAAAGAGCCATGACCGGGCGGTTTATGCGCTGCTCGCTGACAGCAAGTGGAAGCTTGACAGTGAAAAGAGCAGTTCTGATACAGGGTCAATGGAGGAAACGGATACAGCGTCAGAAACGGAATCCACAGAAGATTCCGGTGAAGAAAACAGTACAGACAACCAGTAAATGGCATAGAAAAGATACTCCGATACAAAAAATGTCGGATAAAATATTACGATTAGGACTGGACATCTTCCACCACTATTATATAATGGTATCGTAACGAACAGGAGGGGAGAAGCTTTTCTCCCCAAAAGTTCTTTACGAATACATTATAGATAAGTGATGGTTTTTTTTATGAATTACGAAGAAGCAGTTGCGTATATTGAAGATATACCGAGATTTACTACTAAGAACAGCCTGGACCATACCAGAGAATGCTTAAGAAGACTTGGAGATCCGCAGAGGAAATTCCGTGTGATCCATGTGGCAGGAACCAACGGAAAGGGAAGTACCTGTGCTTTTATCACATCGGTCCTTCGGGAAGCAGGATATTCCTGCGGACTTTTTACATCTCCTCATCTGGTGGAGATCAACGAGCGTTTTCAGATCAACGAGGAAATGATCGATGACGATACTTTCCTTCGTGCTTTTGAAAAAGTTAAAAAGCTTTCCGATGAGCTGGTTGCGGAGGGAAGCTATCATCCCACCTATTTTGAGACACTCCTTCTAATGGGAATGGTGATCTTTGCAGAAGCCGGCGTGGATTATGTAACACTGGAGACCGGTCTTGGCGGACGTCTGGATGCAACCACTGCTGTGGAGAATCCGGCAGCCTGTGTGATCACATCCATCAGCCTCGATCATATGCAGTATCTTGGAAATACAGTTTCCGAGATCGCAGGAGAGAAGGCAGGGATCATGGTGCCGGGTGTTCCGGTGATCTACGATGGAAATGATCCGGATGCGGCCGGAGTGATGCGTGAGCATGCAGAGAAGCTGGGATGTCCATATTATGAGCTGAAACGGGAAGACACAGAGATCCATAAGATCACAAAGGACGGAATCCGGTTTTCTCTTAAGGACGAGACATATGGCGATACCGTATTTGATATACCGTTTATCGCCCGTTATCAGGTTATGAATGCAGCTCTTGCGGTGAAAACCATTCAGGTACTGGAAGATCAGATTCCGGTATCTCTGGAGGCTCTGAAGGCTGGTATGGCAAAAACACGCTGGCAGGGAAGGATGGAAACGGTTCTTCCGGGTGTGATCGTGGATGGCGCACATAACGAAGACGGTGTTGAGAAGTTTGTAGAGACAGCAGAACATTTCCAGAAGGAATTTCCTCTGACTCTGCTGTTTTCCGCAGTGGATGACAAGGACTATACGGATATGATCCGCACGATCTGTAGCAGGATCCGTTTTCGACATGTGATCGTCACACAGGTAGGCGGATACCGCAAAGTTCCGGTAGAAGAGCTTGCGGAGATCTTCCGTGAAGACGGAGTGCCGGAAGTGGAAGCAATAGAGGATGTTCCAGCAGCTTTTGAACGGGCAGTAAAGGAAAAAGGTGAGGATGGAATGCTGTTCTGTGTAGGATCCCTTTATCTGGTCGGTGAGATCAAGGCTGTGATCAGGAGGAAAAAATTATGATCGATTACGAAGAGGAACTGAAGAAATTTGAACCATGTCTGGATGTGGCAGATGTAGAAGGTGTCATTTATGACCGGGAGATCACAGATATCATGGATGTACTCCAGGAGATGCTGCGTGAGGTCAAGAGCAACAGACGTGTAAGATAAGGAGAAGTGGATGAACTGCATAAACTGTGGAGCGTTCCTGACGGATACAGATCTGGATTATTGTCCGCACTGTGGAGCCAATGTACTGATCCAGAAGAAGGTGGATTATCTTTCCAAGCTTTATTATAATCAGGGGCTGGAAAAAGCCAGCATCCGGGATCTGTCCGGGGCGATCAGCTGTCTGAAGCAAAGTCTTGCCTATGACAAACGGAATATCCGTGCAAGAAATCTTCTTGGTCTTGTATATTTTGAGACCGGTGAGGTGGTTGCCGCACTGAGTGAGTGGGTCATCAGCAAGAATATCCAGAAGAACCGAAATCTGGCTTCGGAATATATTGCCAGGCTTCAGGCAAACCAGAACAAACTGGAAACAATCAACGAAAGCATCAAGAAATATAACAATGCCCTCGCCATGTGCAGGGAAGGCCATGAGGATATGGCGGCCATCCGCCTGAAAAAGATCCTGTCCCAGAATCCCAAGCTGATCAAGGGGTATCATCTTCTTGCTCTGATCCAGATGAAGAATCAGGAGTGGAATAAGGCGAGAAGAACCCTGAAAAAAGCAGCCAGGATCGACAAGACCAATACCACCACACTTCGTTTCCTGCGTGAAGTTGACGAGCAGACGGGTGTTACCACAAAGATGGAAAAACGGCGTAAGGGCTTGTTTGGAAATGAAAAAAATGAGAATGATAATATTTCAGGAGAAATCGTTGTAAGGCCGTCGTCTTATAAAGAAAGATCAAAGATATCACTTTTCTTTACCACGGTACTTGGATTTGCGGCAGGGGCGGCAGCATTCTGGCTCCTTGTACTGCCGGCTGTGAAACAGGATATTTACAGGCAGTCCAATCAGCAGATCATACAGTACAGTGATTCTCTTTCCAGCCAGAGCGTGGAGCTTACCAAAGCTCAGGGAGAAGCTGCCCAGTCCAGTGATACGGCAGATGCAGTTGCCAAGCAGGCAGAGGAAGAGCAGAAACGCAGTCAGAGCTATGAGGCTTTGTTTAATGCATATACTGCCATGCAGCAGGAGGATCTGGATACAGCGGCGCTGGAACTACAGAAGGTATATGTGGATACACTGTCAGATTCTGCAAAGGGGATTTACAGTACTATCAGCGGAAAGACCGGTGTAAGCGGGATCGAGAGCGGAGCTTCTGACGGAACGTCCAGTGCTGACAGCAGTACAGATGGAACAGCTGAAGCTGGAGCGGATGCCGCAGCTTCGGCGGGAGAAGATACACAGAGCTCTGACGGAGATTCCGGAGAAGACAGCAGCTACAGTGACGGAGGAGATGAGGATTCCTCTTACGATGGAGGTTATACAGAATAAAAAAGATCATAACTCATACAGAGGAGAAACCTCGGATAAGGGGAATGTGCGTTGGCGCATTCCTCTTTTTTTACCCTTTGGTCATGAGAAATGGAATAAAAAATCAAAAATGGGGGAATGATAGAATGACATCAGGTTTTGAAAAATCCGGAACCGTGCTGACTGTACATCTTCCGGCGGAACTGGATCATCCGGCTTCTGATGAGATTCGGAGAGATTCAGACCGAATTATTGGACATAACTATATAAAAAATATGATTTTTGATTTCTCAGAGACCGTTTTTATGGACAGTTCCGGGATCGGTCTGCTGATGGGTAGGTACCGGGCACTTGGCATGAGGGGGAAATGTGTGCAGGTTGTCAATGTGAACAGTCATATTGCAAAGCTTCTGCGGCTATCCGGAGTGGGAAAATATATTGAAATCTGTGGAATTAAAAAATCGGCAGGTGAACAGGAGGGTGTTTATGATGGAAAACACAAATGAAATGACGATCATTTTTGACAGCAGACCGGTAAATGAAGCACTGGCAAGAGTTGCTGTGGCTTCATTCTGCACACAGCTGAATCCTACGCTGGAGGAAATTTCGGATCTGAAGACCGCAGTATCGGAGGCAGTGACCAACTGCATCATACACGGGTATGAAGGAGAGATACATAAGATCCGGGTAGAATGTCGTCTCCGGGGGCAGGAGCTTCAGGTAGATGTGACAGATCACGGAGCCGGGATCCCGGATATCAAAAAAGCCATGGAGCCTCTGTTTACCACAAAGGCTGATAAAGACCGCTCCGGTATGGGGTTTACATTCATGGAGGCGTTTATGGATGAGCTTCAGGTGGAATCGGAGGTTGGCCGTGGAACTACAGTGCACATGAAAAAGATCATCAGGAGGTAACTATGGATCGTACTCTTGTCCTCATCGGGCGTGCACACCAGGGGGATAAAGCGGCAAGAGATCTTTTGTTTGAGGAAAATACAGGACTGATATACAGTGTGGCAAAGCGTTTTCTGGGACGAGGGGTGGAGATGGAGGATCTGTTCCAGATCGGCAGCATCGGACTTCTGAAAGCTGTGGATAAGTTTGACATGTCCTATGATGTGAAATTTTCCACCTATGCCGTTCCCATGATCATCGGAGAGATCAAACGTTATCTCAGGGACGACGGGATACTGAAGGTAAGCCGTTCTCTGAAGGAAAACCATTACAGGATCTATCAGGTGAGAGAAGCACTGACACGCCGGCTGGAGCGGGAACCTACGACGGGAGAAATGGCAGAGGAAATGGGAATTTCCATAGAAGAACTGGTAATGACCATGGAATCCGGTGCAGAGGTGGAATCTCTTCACAAAACGATCTATCAGGGTGAGGGAACGGAGATTTCTCTGATGGACAAGCTTCCGGAAAAAGAAAACCGGCAGGAAAAAGTACTGGACAGGATTTTTCTGGAAGAGATACTGGGAACTCTGGAGGCAAAGGAGCGGAGGCTGATCTATATGCGGTATTTTCAGAACATGACCCAGATGGAGATCGCCCATGAGCTTGGCGTATCCCAGGTACAGGTATCCAGAATGGAAAAGAGGATCCTGCGCAGTCTGCAGGAATCCGCAGAGAAAAAATAAAAGAGAGCCATGAGAAATGCTGCTGTTTTCTCATGGCTCCTTTTTGTGGGCAGCAGATTTAGTCAGACTGCTGCTTTTTTATGAAAAAGTACATTTTTGTATTTGGAAAGTGCTCCAAGAAGGATCATACCGATCACACCGGCTGAGATAAATTCGCCGGCTCCTACTGTGAGCATCATAAACGGGATAGGAAGGTTAATGCCATATCCGTAACGAAGCACAAGAGGAACGATCACAATGTTGGAAACGATCGGCGGGATTGGGGCTGTCCATTTGCCTGTATTGCGAAGCTTGTAGGTAAAGAATGCACCGATAAGTGTGGCAATGCTTCCGAAAATGATGTCAACCGGAATCGCACCGCCAAGAAGATTGGCGATGATACATCCCACGAACAGTCCCGGGATGGCAGCCGGTGTGAAGAACGGAAGCACGGTCAGCGCCTCGGAAAACCGGATCTGAACTTCACCGAAGCTAAGTGGCGCGAATACCAGTGTCAGGACAACATATACAGCTGCAATGGCAGCTCCCTGTACCAGAAAATGAGTACCTTTGTTTTTCATGTTTTTTATTCTCCTTTAGTTTTGTTTTACGAGTGGAAGGTCACGAACACTCGGCACATTTATAGGCGGTGACCGCCTTGTAAGCCCTGTACGACCTTGGTTTTTGCGGGCTTTTGCAGCGAAACTGAGTATAGCATAAGGGGCGTGGAAATGCAAGGTACGATCCTGACTATTTGATAACCCTGGCCTGTGTGGACAGACCCTGGCTCTGAAGCAGGCCAGACAGAAGCAAAAGCAGCAGGAACCTTATGGAAACAGGGGCTTTTTTCTTGACAGCTTTTTGTGATATTGATAAAATATATTTCAGTATATAGGTTAAAGGGGCATTGGTTTTGATCTAAATCGATGTCTCTTTATTTATGTATCACACACATTATACCAGGGAGGTAGAAAGATGTTAAAAGTATGGATCGCAGGTGCCAACGGACAGATCGGACGGGCACTGAATGATGTTCTGGATCCAATGCAGATCGAGACTCTGAACACAGATCTTGATGAGCTGGATATCACAGACACAGATGAAGTGATCAACTTCGGTTCCATTAACCGTCCGGATGTGATCATCAACTGCACCGGTATCACAGATACCGATGAGTGTGAGAAGAATCCGGAACATGCATACCGTGTCAACGCACTGGGAGCAAGAAACTTAAGCATCGTGGCAAGAAAATGCGGGGCAAAGATCGTCCAGCTTTCCACAGATGATGTTTTCGACGGAAAGAGCAAAAAACCGTATACAGAGTTTGACGATACCAATCCGCTGACTGTTTACGGCCGTTCCAAGAGAGCCGGAGAGAACTATGTAAAAGAGTTTACACACAAACATTTCATTATCCGAAGCAACTGGGTATACGGAAAAGGCGGAAACAATTTTGTAAACCGTGTGCTGGAGACAGCAGAAAAAGGCCAGGCGCTTTCCGTTGCTTCGGATCAGTTCGGATCACCGACCAGCGCCAAGGATCTGGCAAGAATGATCCTGTATCTTATCGATACCAACGAATATGGAACTTATCACGTAACCTGCAGCGGTGTATGCAACCGTTATGAGTTTGCAACCGAGATCCTTCGCCTTGCAGGAAAGGAGATCGAACTGAGATCCGTGCCGACAGAGCAGTCAGATCTTTCTTCTGTCAGACCGCCATATGCCGTCCTTGATAATTTTATCCTCCGTATCATTGAAGTGTATGACATGCCGGACTGGAAAGCATCGCTGAAAGAATATATGGATGAAAGAGCGGAGGACTAGAATGAAAGAGAAAAATATAAAAGAGAAAACACAGCAGAAAAAGAAAATGGGCCTTACCACGAAGATCTTTGTGGCGCTGATCGCAGGTGCGATACTGGGAATCATTCTCTGTTACCTGGTTCCTGACAGCAGCTTCAAGAAAGATGTGATCGTGGAGGGAATCCTTTATGTGATCGGACAGGGATTTATCCGTCTGATGAAAATGCTGGTTGTACCGTTGGTATTCTGTTCCCTTGTCTGCGGAAGTATGTCCATCGGTGATACCAAGAAGCTTGGAACCGTAGGTGTGAGAACACTGGTATTTTATCTGGCGACTACAGCTCTGGCTGTTTCGGTTGCTCTGACGGTAGGTAATCTGATCAATCCGGGTGTGGGACTTGATATGAGCTCTATTCAGTCCTCCGCTTCCTCTGTGGAGACTATGGAGGCGACCTCTCTTACGGATACCATCCTGAATATCATCCCGGACAATCCGATCAATTCCCTGGCAAGCGGAACCATGCTTCAGGTTATCGTATTTGCCCTGATCGTGGGTGTGATCCTTGCGAAAATGGGAGAGCGCGCAGAGACAGTAGCGAACTTTTTCAGCCAGTTCAATGATATCATGATGGAGATGACCATGATGATCATGGCACTTGCACCGATCGGTGTATTCTGCCTCATCAGCAGAACCTTTGCAAACATCGGTTTCAGCGCGTTTATCCCGCTGGCAAAATATATGATCGGTGTTCTCCTTGCGCTGGCGATCCAGTGCTTCGGCGTATACCAGATCCTGCTGAAGATCTTCACAGGACTGAATCCGATAAAATTCATCAAGAAATTTTTCCCGGTTATGGCATTTGCATTCTCAACAGCTACATCCAATGCCACGATCCCGATGTCCATTGATACCCTGTCCAAGAAAGTGGGTGTTTCCAAGAAGATCTCTTCATTTACCATTCCTCTTGGAGCTACTATCAACATGGACGGTACCTCTATCATGCAGGGTGTTGCCGTAGTATTTGCGGCACAGGCTTTTGGTATCCACTTAAGTCCGATGGATTATGTGACAGTTATCGGAACTGCAACCCTTGCTTCCGTAGGAACTGCCGGTGTACCAAGTGTTGGTCTTGTTACCCTGACTATGGTATTTAACTCAGTAGGTCTTCCGGTTGAGGCCATTGGTCTGATCATGGGTATTGACCGTATCCTGGATATGACCAGAACAGCAGTTAACATTACCGGTGATGCAGTCTGCACAACCATCGTTGCACACCAGAACAATGCACTGGATAGAAAAGTGTTCAACGAATCAAACTAAATATCCGGTTCAGAAAAAGATCCGACCCTTTCGGGTGAGATAAAAAACGAAAAACGGCTGTACATATCGTAAGAACGATATGTGCGGCCGTTTTTTAACGAAATCAGGTAAGTCCCCTGCTTATTCCTGTTCCAGAACACCCATGACAGAGGGTAGTTCCAGCTGCTGATAGGTGTGAAGGATCTTTTCCAGCTCAAAGATAGCAGGGGTAAGAAACTTATTCTTGTGATAGACCAGCTTGAATTTCCGGTTCCATTCCCCTGCTTCGTTGCAGAAGACCCGGACTGAACGGTGACGGATCTCATGATGCATAAGACGGATGGACATAACAGAGAGCATCTGGTTATACAGCACTGCGTTCAGCAGTGCCCGCGGACTGTTGGCTTCCCAGGCAGTTCGGATCTTCAGATCATGGCGAAGGGTGTAATCCTCAAAAAGCTGTCTGGTACCGCTTCCATATTCCCGGACTGCAAATTTCTGGTTGTTCAGCTCCTGGACATGGATGCGTCCTCTGCGGTAAAACGGATGCTTTTTTCCGGCGGCAAGGACCAGACAGTCGTCGATGATGGGAAGAACGACAAGGTCCGGGGAATGGATCTCACCTTCTACCACAGCAGCGTCCAGCTCAGAACGCAGAAGCTTCTGTTCGATATTTTGCGTGTTGGTGACAAAGGAGTAAACGTCAAGGTCCGGGATTTTTTTCTGCAGATCCAGGATAATGGATGGGGTCAGGCAGGTTCCCACAGTGAGGGTGGAGCCAAGCTTCAGGGTGGAAGACTGTCCCTGGTTCTGCATCAGCTCTTCCAGCTGCTGAAACTGGCGGATCATTTCACGGGCATGGGGAAGAAGAAGCTTTCCCCGTTCTGTGAGATAAAGCTTTTTTCCAAGACGTTCAAAGAGAAGGCCGTTATAATGAGCTTCCAGCTCACGGACGGCCTGACTGACTGTTGGCTGGGAAAGATAAAGATGTTTGGCAGCAGCACTCATGGAGCCCTGTTCCGCAACGGCCGCAAAAACAGTGAGATGGCGGATGGTCATATGGAATCTCCTTTTATTGTAAATTGGTATATAGGTAAAACCTATCATTTTTATAAAATAATATCATTTCTCAAATACATCTTCAAGTGGTATAGTAGGAAGTACGTGAAAACGATTTCAACATTGCAAAATACAGGGCAACGATACCGTGGGAAAGTATCGGAATGCCGGTGAGACCAGGAGGAGGAAATATGTCAGCATTAACTGTAAGCAAAGAGGAAGAGAAAAGACTGAAGGGGCAGGGTTTTTTAAATAACCGGGGAACCGATGAATTTTCTGCACGGGTGATCACTGTAAACGGAAAGGTGACAGCGGCACAGCACAGATGTATGGCGGAAGCAGCAGAGAAATTCGGCAACGGAAATCTTACCTACACGACCAGGCTTTCCGTGGAGATCCAGGGAATCCCCTACGAAAAGATCGAAGAGTTTCAGGAATTTATTGCGAAGGAAGGTCTGGAGACAGGAGGAACAGGAGCAAAGGTCCGACCGGTAGTATCCTGCAAGGGAACCACCTGTCAGTATGGACTTCTGGATTCCTATGCAATTTCAGAAGAGATTTTCCGGAGATTCTATAAAGGTTACCGTCAGGTTGCACTGCCGCATAAATTTAAGATCGCAGTAGGCGGATGCCCGAATAACTGTGTGAAACCAAATCTGAATGATGTGGGGATCATCGGACAGAGGATCCCGCACTTTGACAGCGAGGCCTGCAAGGGCTGTAAAAAATGTGCCATTGAAGCTGCATGTCCAAACAAAGTGGCGAAAGTCGTTGACGGGAAACTGCACATTGATGAGGAGCTTTGCAGACACTGCGGAAGGTGTGTGGGAAAATGTCCATTCCATTCCATCCCGGACGGTACCTACGGATTCAAGATCTATATCGGTGGACGCTGGGGAAAGAAAATTTCTCATGGAAAAGCCCTGAACCGGATCTTTACGTCAGAGGAAGAGGCACTGGATGTTATTGAGAAGGCAATCCTGCTTTTTAAGGACCAGGGATTAAAGGGAGAACGTTTTGCCGAGACTATAGAACGAATTGGATTCGAAAATGCAGAAAAACAATTATTGGAAAAAAATCTTCTGGAAAGAAAAATGGAAATTTTGTCCAAATAGAGATATAAAAAACTTCCTATTATATAAGCTGTCTGAAACTGAAAAAATGCGAGCAATAATATAAAAAATTTTTATTTCATTTATATAAATTTTTATTATATCACAATATTAACAAAAAACTAAGTGAAAATTCTATTTGAAATATGCAAAATAATGTGATAAAGTATTAACAATACATGAACGGAGGTAAAAAGAGTGGAAAACTACATGTATTTGGTGCCGGTGGCAGCAGTACTGGCACTTCTGTTCGCAGCATACCTTGCAGCGAAGGTCAGCAAGCAGGATGCAGGAACAGACAGAATGAAGGAGATCGCAGGTGCGATCGCAGAAGGTGCCCGCGCCTTCTTAACAGCAGAGTACAAGATCCTGGTTATTTTTGTAGCCGTACTTTTTGTACTGATCGGAATCGGAGTTGGAAGCTGGGTAACAGCAATCTGCTTCGTAGTAGGTGCTCTGTTTTCAACAATCGCAGGATACTGCGGTATGACCGTTGCAACAAAGGCTAATGTAAGAACAGCAAATGCAGCAAAAGAGGGAGGAATGAACAAGGCTCTTTCCATTGCATTCTCCGGCGGTGCTGTTATGGGTATGTGTGTTGCAGGTCTTGGTGCACTGGGTGTCAGCGTTGTGTATATCATCACAAAGAACGTTGACGTACTTTCTGGATTCAGCCTTGGTGCTTCTTCCATCGCACTGTTTGCACGTGTTGGTGGTGGAATCTATACAAAGGCAGCTGACGTAGGAGCTGACCTTGTAGGTAAGGTTGAGGCAGGAATCCCGGAGGATGACCCTCGTAATCCGGCTGTTATCGCGGATAACGTAGGTGATAACGTAGGTGATGTTGCCGGTATGGGTGCAGACCTTTTTGAGTCCTATGTAGGATCTCTGGTATCTGCCCTTACACTTGGTGCGGTAGCCGGAGCAGTTTCCGGTGTTCTCTATCCGCTGGCTATTGCAGGCTGTGGACTGATCGCATCCATCATTGCAACATTCTTTGTAAAAGGTGATGATAATTCCAATCCGCAGAAAGCCCTCACAAGAGGAAGCTATGTATCTGCAGCACTTGTTATCATCGTGTCCCTGATCCTCAGCAAGACTCTCTTCGGAGACATGAAGGCAGCCATTGCTGTGATCGCAGGTCTTGTTGTCGGTGTCATCATCGGAAACATTACAGAGTATTACACATCTGCAGATTACAAACCGGTTCAGGGAATCGGCGAGCAGTCTGAGACAGGTGCAGCTACAACTATCATCAGTGGTATCGCAGTAGGTATGAAATCTACAGCATTCCCGATCCTGCTGATCTGTGTTGGTATTTTTGTAGCATACGGTGTGGATGGATTATACGGAATCGCTCTTGCAGCAGTTGGTATGCTTTCCACAACAGGAATCACAGTTGCCGTTGACGCGTATGGACCCATCGCTGACAATGCCGGTGGTATTGCAGAGATGTCAGGTCTGGATGAGTCAGTTCGTGAGATCACAGATAAGCTTGATTCTGTAGGTAACACAACAGCAGCTATGGGTAAAGGCTTCGCGATTGGTTCCGCAGCTCTTACAGCGCTTGCTCTGTTTGTATCTTATGCGAATGCAGTAAATCTGGATGCGATCAATATCCTTGCTCCTCGTGTTACGATCGGTATCTTTATCGGTGGTATGCTTACATTCCTCTTCTCGGCCTTCACAATGGAATCCGTTTCCAAGGCTGCTTACAAGATGATCGAGGAAGTAAGACGCCAGTTCCGTGAGAAACCGGGTATCATGAAGGGAACTGAGAAACCGGATTACAAATCATGCGTTGCGATCTCCACAACAGCAGCTCTTCACGAGATGATGCTTCCTGGAATCATGGCGGTCGTTGTTCCGGTTATCGTAGGTGTTGTTCTTGGCGTTGAGGCTCTTGGAGGACTTCTTTCCGGTGCTCTTGTAACAGGTGTACTGATGGCGATCTTCATGTCCAACGCAGGTGGTGCATGGGATAATGCAAAAAAATACATCGAGACAGGTCATCATGGCGGAAAAGGCAGCGAGGCGCACAAAGCAGCCGTTGTCGGCGATACAGTCGGCGATCCGTTCAAAGATACATCAGGGCCTTCCATTAACATCCTGATCAAGCTTATGACTATTGTATCACTGGTATTTGCTCCTCTGTTCTTATCCATCGGAGGACTTCTGTAAATATCATTTCAGAAAAAAAGTAAACCCATATTATATAAAAAAGCTCTTTGCAGAGAAATCTGTAAGGAGCTTTTTGTGCGACAAGCGGCTGATCTGTACGGATAGGTCGTTGAATCCTGGATTAAGGCTCATGCTTCTTTTTCCGGATTTTCGGTCCGTTCTGCCTGTTCGATCAGTGTCTGGTTTACATCATCTTCATAGGTACGCATCTGTACCTGCATGGGTGTGGGATCATCGCTCAGTTTCAGATGTCCGAAATGATTAAAAAAGAGCAGTACACCAAGGCCGATCCCGACAGAGTAGGAGAACTCCAGAATGGTAAAACCGTCGGAGCTTTTTCCCATGACAAGGGTGTAAAACTGGTCAAAAAGGCTCCCAAGATCCACGTCATTGTTAAAAGTCATAATAGAAAAAGCGGCGCCGAAAAAGGAAACCAGGCATACAAAAAAGATTTTTACATACCGGAAAAGCTTTCCTGTGGCGGAACTGATGCGGTAGGTGATGATGAAATCCGTTTCTCCCATGGGAGAAATATCAATAGATGGTTCCAGCTTCTGGATCTTTTTCAGAAGATCTGACACAGACATGACATAGCGTCCGGGCTTTGTCTCGTCCAGAACCATTACCGGCATGACCCGGAGACGGTTGAGAATCTTTGGATCACTCATGGAAAGGGCGGCAATGTCCTGGAGGTATACATGGGGATTGGTAACTTCGATATTCTGATCCAGCTGAAGATAAAGAGTATCGCTCATGAGAAAAAACTCCTTTCTCGAAACCTTACTTTTTCATTTTCGGCCGGAAGAAAAAACTGGCCAGATAAGAGAAGATCAGGGCAGAGGAAACTCCGGCCGCACAGGCAGTAAAGCCTCCTGTGAAAAGTCCCAGGATACCGTCTTCTTCAATGGCTTTTTTCATTCCTTCCCACAACACATGGCCGAAACCGATCAGGGGAACGGAAGCTCCGGCACCTGCAAAATCCACCAGCGGCTTGTAGATACCAACGGCACTTAATACGGCACCGCTGCACACCAGAAGTACCATCACGCGGCCAGGCATCAGCTTTGTTTTGTCCAGAAGGATCTGGATCAGGGCGCAGATGAGACCGCCGAACCAGAATGCGTTGAAATAATCCATACTTACACCTCCATATGCTCAATGACAACTCCGTGGGCGATACCTGGAATACTGTCACCTTCGTTGAAACTTACCTTGGAAAGAAGGGCGCCTGTGGGCACAAAAAGAATCCGCTTCCATTCCCCGGATACAACTTTTGGAAGGATATAGGAGGCAAGGACTACGGCAGAACAGCCACAGCCGCTTCCTCCTGCGTGAGTATCCTGAGATGGATTGTCATAGATCAGGATTCCGCAGTCTTTATGAATGGGTGAGAGCTGGATGTTCTGTTCGGACAGAAGATCCAGAAGGATTTTCTGTCCGATGATTCCCAGATCTCCGGTAAAAACAGCATCATAATCCGAAGGCTTTCTCTCGAAGTCCGAAAAGTTCCGTGCAATGGTATCACAGGCAGCAGGAGCCATACATCCGCCCATATTCATGGAATCTTTGAGACCGTAATCCATGACACGGCCGGCAGTAAGTCCCGTGATGGCAGCGCAGCCGTTACCGGATCGTAGAGGAGATTTTTCCCCTGGAGGGGACGTATTCAGGATGCACGCACCGCTTCCTGTCACCGTCCAGGTGGCAGAAAAGGGCCGCTGATTACCGTATCCCAGAGGAAAACGAAATTCTTTTTCCGCACTTGCAAAATGGCTGGAGGTGGCACATAAGACCCGGGTGCCGAAACCGGCGGTGAGAGCAAGGCAGCCGAGAGACAAGGATTCCCCCATGGTGGAGCAGGCGCCGTAAAGTCCGTAGAAAGGAATTCCAAGCCCGGCGGAACCAAAGCAGGTAGCTGCAGTCTGGGCAAGAAGATCTCCGGCAAACATCAGGTGGATATCTTCGAAGTCCAGTCCGGCTTTGTTCATGGCCAGAGTGGCAGTTTCTTTCTGCAGGGTACTTTCCGCAGATTCCCAGGTTCCGCAGCCAAACATGGGATCTTTACAGATCAGGTCAAAAAAATCTCCAAGAGGACCATCAGCTTCTTTCTGGCTGACAATAGATGCGGCGCTTTCGATATAAAGAGGCTGTGAAAAGGAAATGCTGGCTGCGCCAAGATGAAGATTTCTACTCATGATATCACCTCCAGGATTTTCAGAATGTAATAGATCACACCGAGAGCCCAGGCACTTAAGATACCGTATAGAATCACAGGTCCTGCAATGGTAAAGATCTTGCATCCAATGCCGAAGACCTGTCCTTCTGCACGGAACTCAATGGCGGATGCTGCTACCGAATTGGCAAAACCGGTAATGGGAACAAGGCTCCCGGCACCACCGAATTTGCCGATCTTCGGGTAGATCCCAAACCCTGTGAGAATGACGCTTAAAAGGATGAGAAGTACAGAACACCAGGTTCTGGCGTCGGAAGTGTCCGCACCGAGAGCCAGGGCTGTGTTGATAATGACCTGGCCAAGAAGACAGATCAGTCCGCCCGTGAGAAATGCTTTTGCCATATTCAGAGGAAGACTGTGGGTTGGGGTAAGCTGTTTGACATACTGTTCGTATTTTTTTTCGTCAATATTACGCATATGAAAAATCCTTTCGTAAGATGATGGAGGGTTGTAAAGTTTACATCCAGCCCATGGCATAATAAAAAAGAGAGCCAAAAGTTTTTCCGGCAGCAATGGATATGATCACAAGAGAAAGTCCCTGGGTGAGTTTCAGGCGTCTGGCGAAAACGGGAAAGACTTTTGCAATTTCTGCCAGTGCCAGGATCCAGCCACCCAGGAAAATTCCGAAGAATACTCCGCAGACAGCCAGGAAAAAAGGTCCCAGTGGGATCCTGACCGGAAAGAGGGTAACGATGGTTCCGGCAACGGTTCCCAGAAGTGACATATCTTCATATAAAAAAATGTGATTGGCTGTGTGGGTGATGCCTGCATAACGGGGAACAATGGAAAGTCCGATCAGCAGTCCGGAAACTCCTCCGGCTACGATGATACCGGCACAGAAACCGGTGAAGCACAAAAGCACCTGTTGAAACATGGACGGAACCTCCTTTGTGTATTTCTATGGAAGTAGTATGAGTGAATATAAAATTTTTATGCGAAAATCTTAAAAAACAAGAATATCTGTACATTTTCTGACTTAGATAGTATAATAAAAAAGGCTATAGACAGCGGCGTACAGGCGCTGTCTTTCTTAACCGGAAGAAAAAACAGTGTCAGGAGGACGGATATGCAGGATGCTTTTTCACGAATGGAATTGCTCGTTGGAAATACAGGTGTAAAAAAACTCAGCATGGCGAAGATTGCAGTATTCGGCCTTGGCGGAGCCGGAGCGCAGGCAGCAGAGGCACTCGCACGCTGCGGTGTGGGAAGTCTGACACTGATCGACCATGAAAAGATCACACTGCCCAATATCGGAAGTCAGGTTCTGGCACTTCATTCCACTTTGGGAATGAGCAAGGTAGAAGCAGCCAAGAAGAGAATCCGTGATATTGACGAGAATATTCTGGTGCATACTTACGAAACCTTTTATAATGAGGAGACTGCGGGAATGTTTGACTTATGTTCTTTTGATTACATCGTGGATGCACTGGGTACAATATCATCCAAGCTGCTCCTGATCAGAAGAGCAGCGGAAGCACATGTACCTTTGATATCATGTATGGATATAGGCAATAAACTGGATCCATCCAGACTGGAAATTGCAGATATAGGCAGAACTACCGTATGTCCGGTAACTAAAATGATAAAAACAGAACTGCGTAAGAGAGGAATACGGAAGCTTAAGGTACTGTATTCCAGAGAACGTCCCACAAGAGAGAAACTTTTCCGGAGAAGCAGAACCGTGGTGAAGAAATCTGTGGAGGGAAATATTTCTTTTGTGATGGGAACTGCGGGATATCTGCTTGCCGGAGAAGTTGTAAGGGATATACTGGCGGCAGGAAGTGGTTTACGCAGCTGACAATAAGAATAGATAGAAATAAAACAGAAAGACTGAGGAACAGAAACAGTGAATTCAGAGATCAGAAAAATGTTTTGCGATCTTCTTGGAGAGGATCGTGTTTTTACAGAAGAAGCAATGAGCCAGCATACGACTTTTAAGATCGGAGGTCCGGCTGATTATTTTCTGATGCCGGATAAAGGCGAAGATGTGGGCCGTGTTATAAAAATCTGTAAAGAGAAAGAGATTCCGTATTTTATCCTTGGAAATGGAAGCAATCTTCTTGTAGGAGACGGTGGGTATCGTGGAGCTGTGATCCAGATCTACAGAAATATGTCGTCGGTTACAGTTGAGGGAAATGAGATCACGGCACAGGCAGGTGCATTGCTTTCGGCTGTGGCAGCTGCCGCCAAAAATGCTTCACTTACAGGCTTCGAGTTTGCGGGAGGGATTCCGGGAACGATAGGCGGCGCGGTTGTGATGAATGCAGGGGCTTATGGTGGTGAAATGAAAGATGTTCTTACAGAGGTAACTGTCATGAATGCCGAGGGTGATATTTTTACACTTCCCACAGAAGAACTTGAATTGGGATATCGGACCAGTATCATCAAAACAGCAGGCTATATTGTTCTGGAAGCAAAGATCCGTCTGAAAGAGGGAGATACGGAAGTAATCCGGGAGACCATGAAGGATCTGACTATCCGTCGTACTACCAAACAGCCGCTGGAGTATCCAAGTGCAGGAAGTACCTTTAAGAGACCGGAAGGATATTTTGCAGGCAAGCTGATCATGGACAGCGGCCTTGCGGGATATCAGGTAGGTGGTGCCCAAGTTTCCGAAAAACATTGTGGTTTTGTGATCAATGCAGGTGACGCCACTGCGAGAGATGTCCGTACACTGATGGATAATGTGAGGGACATTGTATATAAGAAATATGGAGTTACCCTGGAACCGGAAGTGAAGTTCCTGGGTGAGTTTTAACGCAGAAAGAAAAGCAGATGACTGCTGTATGAATAACGGAAGAAGAAATGGAAAGGAAGAGAGATTATGCGTTTTGTGATCGTTACAGGAGTTTCAGGAGCGGGAAAAACCGCCGCACTTAAGATGCTGGAGGATATGAATTATTTCTGCGTGGATAATCTCCCGATTCAGCTTCTGGAGAAATTCGCTTCCCTTCTTCCGGAAATGCAGAGTGAGAACGTAAGGAATGTAGCGCTTGGAATCGATGCCAGGAGCGGGAGTGCTCTTGATGAACTGGAAGTGGTGCTGGACCGCATGAAACAGACAGGATACGATTATGAGATCCTGTTCATGGATGCGGAAGACTCTGTTCTTGTGAAGAGATATAAAGAATCCAGAAGAAGTCACCCGCTTGCTAGGACAGGAAGAGTGGATGAGGGAATCCGCCTGGAACGTGAAAAAACAAAATTTCTCCGGAAGCGTGCAGATTATATTATTGATACCAGCCACCTTCTTACCAGAGAGCTGCGTCAGGAGATAGAGAAGATTTTTGTGGATGACAGAGAATTCAGCAATATCATGATCTCTGTTCTTTCCTTCGGATTTAAGTATGGAATCCCGGCAGATGCAGATCTCGTGTTTGATGTGCGTTTCCTTCCTAATCCTTATTATGTGGATGAACTGCGCCCGCTCACAGGTCTGGATGATGCAGTATTTGATTATGTAATGGCCAGTGATACAGCGAAGGAATTCGCAGATAAGCTGGAGGATATGATACGCTTTCTCATTCCTAATTATATTAAGGAAGGAAAAACAAGCCTTGTGATCGGAATCGGATGTACCGGTGGTAAACATCGGTCTGTGACGATTGCCAGGGAACTTTTTTCCAGGCTGTCCAAGTCCGGCGATTATGGCATTCGTCTGGAACACAGGGATGCAGAGAAGGACAGACTTCTGAAAAAATAGTGTTACAGTAAAGAATACTGTGCGGAAACAGTAAAAGAGGGTTCGGGATGTCATTTTCAGGAAAAGTCAAAGAAGAACTTGCGGGGCAGTTCAGTCCGGCAAGGCACTGTCAGGTGGCAGAAATGGCGGCACTGCTCTGCGGCTGTGGCCATGTGGAAAAAATGTCAGATGGAAACATAAAGCTGTGGATTCAGACAGAAAATGAAGCAGTTGCAAGAAAAAGCTTTACATTATTAAGAAAAACATTTAATATAGAGACAGCGATTGTTATTCGGGAGGGGTCCCATCTGAAACGTGGTAAGGTATATCTTGTAGAGGTTGCAGACCCACAGAGAGCGGAGGAGATTCTGCAGGGAACGAAACTTTCCGTGAATAACAAAACCGGGTTACTTGAAATGGATAATTCGCTTGTGGTTCAGATGAATTGCTGCAAGCGCGCATTTATTCGCGGCACTTTCCTGTCGTCGGGTTCGATCAGTGATCCTGAGAAAGGCTATCACTTTGAGATCGTATGTCCTGATCGCGGAAAAGCAGAACAATTACAGGGGATTATCCGCAGTTTTCACGTAGAAGCTAAAATTGTGGTGCGCAAGAAATCATATGTGGTCTATGTGAAGGAGGGCGCGCAGATCGTTGACATGCTGGCAGTCATGGAAGCGAACGTAGCACTTATGGATCTGGAGAATATCCGGATACTTAAGGAAATGCGTAACACGGTAAACCGCAAGGTGAACTGTGAAGCTGCGAATATCAATAAAACGGTAAATGCGGCAGTGAGACAGGTGGAAGATATACAGCTGATCAGCAGGACCGTCGGTTTTGAAAGTCTGACCGACGCTCTGGCACAGGTGGCCAGGCTGAGGCTTAAATATCCAGATGCCACGCTGAAAGAATTAGGTATGATGTTGAATCCGCAGGTGGGCAAATCAGGTGTGAATCACCGGCTTCGCAAGCTGAGTGAGATCGCAGATGAGCTGCGGGAGAACAAGGAGGAGCTATTATGATTAAAAAACCAATCACTATCAACTTATCCACTGGACTGGAGGCGAGACCAGTAGCACAGCTTGTTCAGGTAGCAAGCCAGTTTAACAGTGAAATTTATGTTGAGATTGGCAAAAAAAGAGTCAATGCAAAGAGCATCATGGGAATGATGACACTGGGGCTTGACGCTGGAGAAGAAATCACATTGTCTGCCAACGGTGATGATGAGAATGCGGCGATGGAGAGCATTGAACAGTATTTAAGCAACCAGTAATTAATTTAGACAGAGCAGTCCGTGATAATCATTGCGGACGTGGAATATAAAGGGATACAGACGGAAAGGAAGACCGATTCCCGCTGTATCCCTTTCCGCTTCAATTCGCCTACTAATATGAAAGAGGAAGATTACCTATGTCAAAAGTATTGAAATTTATTGTACATCTTGTTGTAATATGTACTTTGGTCTGCGTACTGGGACTTGTTCTTCCACCGTTTTTCGGGGTGAGAACAGTGATCGTGGATAAAGCTGATGAGGCAACGAACCTTCCTGTTGGTTCTGTTACATATGCAATTCCGGAGAAAAGTTCTGCGATCAGTGTAGGTACACCAATTCTTGTACAGAAAGATTCCAAGACATATAAATATACCATTACGGATCTTGATGCTTCCAAGGGAACCGGAACCGTTACGGATCAGTCTGTTTCCGGAGGTAAGACGCTTACAATTAAAGTTGGAGATTATGTTCCGAAAGTAGTGATCACGATCGGATATGTAGGATATCTGCTGGTTGCTACAGAGAGTATAGAAGGCCTGATCATTCTCGGACTTGTTGTACTGTTCCTGATCATTCTTTATGTGATCGCAGAACTCTGGAAAAAAGAGCCGGATGACATACAGGATGATATGGAAGATCCGGAACCAGGATATGTGAAATCAAAAAAAGAACTGAAACGAGAAGAGAAAGCACGTGCCAGAAGAATGAGGGAAGAAGAAAAAGAAATCCTTCAGGAAGAAAAGGCGCGCAAACGCAAAGGCAAAAAAGCTGAAAAGCGAAAAGTACGTACCGGCGGTTTTGTGGACGAAATCGATGAAGATGATATTACAGAACATTCATCTGGAAAAAAAGCTTCTGCCATCCAGCAGACAGCACAGACGGCAGCCAGTGAAGCACATGAAGAACTGAAAAAAGAAATTGCGGCAGCAACTTCTGAAGAGGCAGATATGGCTCCTGAGTTTGAGCGGACCCAGAGAAGACCGGCAGAACGAAAAACAGCCCGTCCGCAGCCAAGAAGAACGGAAGAACCTGAGAGAGTGGAAGAAGAGCAGGTTACAATCGGAAGCCTTGCGATGCCATCTCTTTCTGCCGCACAGCTTGCAAGCCGTGTGAAACAGGCAGGGGATGCACCGGATATCGTGAAAGACGATATCACCAATGTAACGTTATTTGACTATTCCGATATCATTGGCAGTGATACAGATGCAACAGAAGAATAATAACTACCTATTATATAAGAAGAAAACGGTTCAGAAATGAGCCGTTTTTTTCTTTTTTAAAAAAAATTGAAAAAAATTTTAAAATACTGAAAAAGGTGAAAATTCAGGGCAAATGGCGCGAGTGAACGTCCGGTGAATAGCACGTAAATATCAGTCTTGTTCCGGGAAGGAAAGTGTACTATAATAAAAAAACGAAAAACAAAGAAAAAGGGGGAACTTCCCTATGCAGGAGAATGGAGCAGCACCTCGGGATCGGCATTCTGATGCAGGATATTGCAGAAACCTTCGAAGAATAGAAAAACCGGCATCTGTGCAATTTAAAGAAAAATTCTAATCTTTCTATAAAATATTTTGGGAAAAACTGGACTTATCTGAAAAATTTGATATAATGGAAAGGTAGTGACAGGGAAATTTTATGCTAAAATCTGGAAAGAAGAACCCTGTCAATTCTTATGGGAGGAAAAATACATTGATGCCATTGATTATAAGATTCTGAAGATATTGCAGAAAAATGCCCGCGAGACGGCTTCCAATATCAGCAAAGAGATTCATTTATCGGTTTCTGCAGTCATCGAGAGAATCCGTAAAATGGAAGAAACCGGAGTGATTAAAGAATACACCATTATTGTAGACGAAAAGAAAACGGGAAATGAGATGACCGCGCTGATGGAAGTCAGCCTGGAGCATCCGAAGTTCTTTGACAGTTTTGCAGATGCGATCCAGAAACTGGAGTACATCGTATCC
>OIBR01000195.1_pt1 | contig 25497 bp, 21 predicted proteins | sample 1581101 | NCBI WGS metagenome assembly OIBR01 (sample SAMEA3882522, study PRJEB24775) | human gut metagenome | biome: human-associated habitat; feature: intestine environment; material: feces | place: Netherlands | collected 2009/2010
TCTTTTCCCTCAAGCCGGGAACTTTTTTTCTGGGAACTCATACCAGTATCCTCCTCTGAGAAAATGAAAATGTTGTGTGGTTAGAGTGTTCTAACCACACAACGCATTTTAGCAATTTCATGCCCAATATCCAACCCAAAAACAATTTCATTCTACCCAAAATCGGTATTTATTTTGGGTATGCAAAGCACCTATTTGATTCGGCTGGCCTCTCGATAATCTTTTGGCATAACTCCATACTTTTTCTTAAATGCAGCAGAAAAGTTGCTGGGCTTTGTATAACCCACAAGAACCGCTATCTGCCCAATGTTCATATTGCTCTCCAATAACAATCCTGCGGCTCGCTCTAACCGCTGCTCAATAACATACGCATGAACCGAAATGCCGTACATCATGGAGAATCCCCTTGATAATTTAGAGACGCTGATTTGAACCTGCCTTGCCAGTCCTTCACAGCTTGGCGCAAAGGCAAGCTCGCTGTCAATGATTCTCTTTGCCTCGATGATGCAATCACGTTCACTTTTTGATATGCAGCAGTATTCCGGCGAGAGGATTCGCAGCTCCAACACTTCGCTCAAATATACTGACAGCAATTCGTGGATTTTGCTTTCCAGAAACAGATACCCAAGCCCACCCCGATAATGTGTAAAGTCTTGTAACTCTGCGAAAATATGCTCCATATAGGGCGTTATGCTCACCTTTGAAATTCCGGTCAGCAGTTTCTTTTCATAGACGGTAATCTCGCCATCCTCGAAGTAGTCCTGTAATAAACGTTTGAAATATGGAACGGGAATTTTGATGTTCTTAAAATAGAAGTCGCTGTTTTGCGCATAACAGAGAGACTCCATTTTCCCGTGTCCACGGTAAATGCAGGATTCTCCCTTTGCAAGACAAGCGCCCTCTCTGCTGCCTGCAATATTCCACGACACGCCGTCGTTCAGGCAGAACAGCATTTGAATATAGTCCTCGCTGTTAACCCCGCGCACATTCATGTCAGAAAAATAATTCATCTTCCAGTCTGAAACAACGGCACCCTGTTTTGTCACCACCTGCGCAATTTGTCCGGTTCCCATATCAGAAGGAATCGGGATCGTTACGGTCTGCGGTGAATTGGAGAGCAGATCCCGATAGAGGTTGTTCATGTATTCGCTTGTCATTGGATGCCCTCCTCTTTTCGGTTAGCAGTGACTAATGTACTAATATAGTTTACACGATTTACGCCTGAAAGTCAATTTTCAGCACGAATGCAAGCTGCTACAGAAAAAATCAGGGACGTTCCCGCAGGGGCAGAGTGCCATGTCGCGCAGTTCGGGTACGACGAGGCGCAGACGCAGACACGGTCAACCGGCCGCGTGGGAGGCGAAGCGTTACGCTATATGCAGCATCGAAAACCACGGCTTCAGAGGGGTTACGAACGGGGGCAAGAAAGCGGCAAGCAATGCAAAGCGGTACCCACTTTGCGAAAACAGACGGATTCCGTTCACACGGAACCCGCCTGTTTCATGCTTGTTGGGGCGCTGCCCCAATCCCCGCAGAACACAGAGTTTGTGTTCTGAAACGATGGATAAATCCATCGGCTGCGCGATTCTGCAAATCGCTTATGGGCAGGCAGCTCAACGCTGCTCCGCCTCTTGTTCCCGTCGTTCATTCGCTTCCTCCTGCTCCTTGTCCAGCTCCAGAATGCGGTCGATATTGGCCTTAGCCGTCAGTAGCTCTTTCATATCCTCGCGGGCTTTTCGGTAGTCGGCGTAGGCGGCTTTCTTCTCCACCAGCAGTTCGGCGTACTCGGTATTCAGCGCCTTGATGGTGGGGAGCTTCTTGAGGCCAAGGCCATCAAAATAGTTCTTTGCGGCCTTGTGCAGCGTGATCTCGCTTTCATGCTCAGCAAGGAATTTCTTAGAGTAACCGGCTTTGCGATAAGCGGCATAGGTATCGCGGCTCTTGGCGTAGTTCACAATATGCTTCCGCAGCACAGCAATCTCGGCCATGCGCGTTTCCGCAGACTTGATCTTTGCGGAAAGGTCGTTGAAACGGGCGGATGCTGCCGCCGCTTTCTCTGCAAGAGAGGTATAATCCAGAAGCTCATTCTCTTGCAGATACGCCACCGTCTGCGCCATCTGCTTGAGGTTAAACAGAGTTGCCCAGCGCGCATATCCAGCACCCTTGCCAGCGCGTAATTTTGCCTGAATGTCAACCAGCAGATTCCCGCTTTTCTTTTCTGGAACGGTGATTTCTGTTCGGCGCTTTCGCGGTGTGTGCGTCTTTTCACCGGCAATCACCGCGCGGAGATCTGCGGGAGTATAGCCGTCACCGAGGGTATCCATGCGAATGGACTTTTTCTGTTCGCCGCCTAACAGGGACGGGACTTTCTTGCCCTTGACTTCATACCCGGCCTGCCGCAGCAGCTCCAGCAGCGCTTCAAAGCTATCGGGCTTTTGTGTCAGCGCATCGTCAATGGCTGTGCAGATTCGCTCCCGGTGGGAGGGCTTCTTTTTGTCGCCCAGCCACTTGTTGTAGCTCTTGCCGTGGCGCTTCGGATTCTCCACGATGGAGCAGCCGTTCTCGATGCAGATGGTATCGTTGAGCCGCCGCACGGCGCGGCTGCTACCCCAAAAGTTTCGGAATTTTTGGGTCTGGCTGAGCGCGGTGGAGTTCCAAATCACATGATTGTGAATATGGGCTTTGTCAATATGGGTGCAGACAATGTAGGCGTGATTGCCTTTGGTGAAGCGCTTGGCCAGCTCACAGCCCAAACGGTTCGCGTCCTCCGGTGTGATCTCGCCGGGGATAAAGGATTGCCGCAGATGGTAGGCAATCACATTATCCTCGCCGCGCACTCTGCCGGTCTTTTGAATGTACTGATTCTTGGTGAAAAGAAACTCGGCGTCGGCGATCCTGCTGTCGCATTGCCAGCTCGTAATCAGCCTGCCGCCGTCCGTCTTTTGCGGATTTTCAGTGTAGTCGATGATGTCGCTGATGGCCTGTCCCACCGTGCGGCCTTTGCCGGTGTGCAGGGGCATCAGGCGCGTGGTTGCCATGGGTGTTCACCTCCTTGAAAAGCAAAACGGCCTGCCGAAGCAGACCGTTTTATTCTTCATTTATCGGATTGATAGCGGATAATCGGAACCTGTTTTACCTTTCCTCCAATGGTTCGTCGTTCCAGAGCAAAGATCATATCAGGGGTGCGTTCGAAAAAGCCTTCGTCCTTTTTCCAGCTCATGCCGCATTTGCAATGCTGCAAGCCTATGAACTGCTGCTTCATCTTTCTGCCGCAGTTCGGGCAGACCTTATTACTGTTTCCCATATTATTCAGCCCGCGCTAATCTATATAGACTGCGGATGGATTCCACGACCGTATGCCACGACAGGTCGGCAGCATAGGAGAACTTCTTCTGATAAGCCCGCCACAGCTTTTCCATATTTGAGTCGGCCTCGACTTCATCAAAGGCCGCAGGCGCGTCGGCAAGATACTTCTCTGTACCGCGTTTCTTGGCCGTTGCAATGAGCGCCGCCCGGAGATCAGCAGGAACGATACTCTGTCCGTGGAGCTGGCTCAGAATGTGCAGATCATAGAAATCTCTCATGCGGGTGTTGGTGGTAACACGGGACACAACGGTTTCCAGCTTCTCGGCCAGAACGGTTTCCAGATTGTACGCCCAAATCTCAATGGAGCGATCCTCCAGCATCAGTTTGAAGCTGTACCGCACTTCGCGGGGCGTGATGGCGTCGCCGGTGGAAATGTCGATCTTGAGCGGCGTTATCACACCGTCAAACTCCGTTTCCATACTGACGCGGATGCCCGGATACTCGGCCTCGTCCATGATTTCGGAAATACGCTTGACCCGGAACTCCACGCCATCGTCCACCGGCACGGAGATGATGGACGCAATCATGTTTTCCACTTCCTCGATGCCGACCGTCGCACCCTTTACGGTTGCGTCAACGTCCATCGTGGAGCGGGCGTCAAGGCCGACCATGGCAGCCACCAGCATCCCGCCCTTGAGGATGAACTTGTCCCGGTATTCCGAAAGAGTAATGCGCTCCAGAAACCGCTCCATCATGTAATTGCGCATCAGAATCTGTGCATCTGCGGCTTTGTCCTTGGAGAGATTGCGGATCAGGTCTTTGAGCTGCCGTGCAGTCTTAATCATAAGAGTACCTCCAAATACTGCCGAAGCACTTTTTCAACACGGAACATCTGCGCATAGCGCATCAGCTTCCGCAAGTCCTTGTCTTTTCGCTTTGCGTACTGCTTGAGCGCGTCCTGAAAGGTCTGCATCTCGATCCCGCTGCGGCTGCGGATCAGGTCGCAGATGGTGCGCTCCATATCATAGACGGGAACAGGATTCCCGAACGGCGTGTTCATCGTGACGATCCCCACATCATGCAATTCCTTCTTGATGGTGTAGACCTTGATGCCATCCGCTTGCAGGCTGGCAGGATTGTAGCCGGTCTTGACGGTGATGGAATACGGACTCGGCTCCCGGTCGGTCAGGTCATGGAAAAACAGCGCGCTCTCATGGGAGAATACAGCCTGCGCACAGCGAAGGTGCAGCAGGTACATGGCGTCCGTCCATGTATCTGGCGAAACATAAACGCCATGCGCGGCTTGCTCCATGCCGCGCTGCTTGGCGTAGGCGTAAAACGTGGACTTGGCAATACCGATTTCCAAAACCTGCGCGGTTTTGACGATCCCATTGTTTTGCTGAAAAAGCAGATCAAGCCGGTCGTAGGCGGTCATGTTATCACTTCCTTCTTGCTAATATTATATCCGATATTAGCAAGAAAGTAAACAACGATTTTAGAAAAGCAAGCCGAGGCGTTCGCCCCGGCTTGCACTTTAACTATGAATGAAGTTTTTCATGGCAGAGTTCACGTCTTGCAGCTTGCCAAGTCCCTGCACAGCCAGCATTGGAAGTCCCATCGGGCTGATCAGAAACGCCAGCACAAGGAGGATGATGCCGTTCTTTACGGAGTAGGTAATCAGCACGGCGAAAGCCAGCAGGGAGAGCAGTCCGCTTGCCAGTTTGAACACGAAGCCGGAGCAGGACAGCAGCCCTGCGCACAGCCAAACGAACAGGGACAGGATAAGCGACAGCGGCGCAAAGAGAATTTTCAGGATGAACATTTTGCGGCCTCCTTTTCACAAAGTGCGGTCAGCGCGTCACGCTCTTTGGCGAGCTTTGCTTCTTCCTTTTCGGTCAGATCACGATCTCCACCCGTAATCTCCATCATGCGGAAATTCTCATAGGCATCCAGCAGAGAATCCAACAAATCTTCGGGCGTAGGGCAAAAGTACACGGTGTTCCAGTCCTGCCGATAGCAGTCAAAGCCCATAACGGTGTAGCCCTTGCTGGTGAGGACAACTTCAAAATCATCATCGCGGGCGAGGTAGTCAGAAAATACCTTCAGCACAATTTCGTTTGTCAGCATGCGTTCCGCAGCTCCTTTCCAAGCGGTCAAATCTCTTTCTGATATTAGATTACTTTGCTCATTAGTGTTTTGCAAGGATGCGGCAAAGTCATACGAATAGTTTTCGCCTTTTGCCCGACAGCTAACCATATCACATAATCCTTCTTTAGTACAGCTACCTGAACTAATTTGCTCCAGATGGGAAATATAATGTTGGTACAGTTACAGGGACGGGAGGTGTGGTACTTGCAGTTGAATGAAGCCGTCAGCAGGCGTTTGGTCGAGCTGATGCAGGAGCGCGGCATGACGCAGTATCAGCTTTATATGAAAAGCGGCGTACCGAAGTCCACCATCGGCAATCTTGTGAACTGCGCATACCCATCCATGAAGCTGCGGATCATCCACGAGCTTTGTCAGGGATTGGAGATCGACCTGAGCAGCTTTTTTGCCTCGCCGTTATTCGATGAAAATAATCTGGAACCGTAGAAGCTCCGATGCTGTTTTGCGTCGGGGCTTTTGCTTTTGTGTGAACAGGGGCGGCGGAGTGACCGCCGCCCCTGCGACTTATTTCAGCGCCGCCAGCGAGGAAACGATTTTCTCTGCCGCCGTCCATATCCGTTCCTGACTTTGCTGAATGTCCTCCAGATCTGTTTCGTAGATGCGGCCTGTTTCGTGGGCGCGGCGGGTGAGCTGATTGAGGTTGTTGCTGGAATACCGAAGCAGGGACACCAGCTCCCGCAGCTCCGGGAGATCGAGCTTTACTACGTATCCGTCAATCGCCATCTTGCGGAGATACGCCGCCATGTTGGTGGTGCCGAACTGTGCCATCTTCGTTTCAATCATTTCCCGTTCCTGCGGCGTGACACGGAATTTGAGCTGAATGTCCCGTTTGCGCTTTGCCATCGCTCAGCGCTCCGGGGCTTTGGACTTCGCCGAAATTTTCGGCGAAGTTGTTTCAGGCGGCGTTTTCAGCTTGTCCCGGACAGAGGTTTTCTGCCGCTCCTGCGCGTAGGCTTTGCGCGTCTGGCTGAGAAACAGATCGACCAGACCGGGATGGCTGCTGACGGCCAGATAGCAGTTGCGGTCAGTACCCCATGCGTCAGGATTGGCGGGGATGGACATGGCGTTGGCCCAAGCCCTGTTGTCGGGAGAATAGCGCCTGTCCCAGTCCGCTTGACAGACGGTGATGGCAAGGACATGGAACGTGCGGTCATAGCCGAACTGCTGCACCACCTGATCGACTGCCACTGTATCCAGCCGGTTATCCCGGTAGTGGTCGCGGATGGCGGCTTCAATCGCTTCCTTGCAGGCTGCGTTCGCTTGATTGGAAGCGCGGTAGGCCGCAAGCTCGTCATGCTCTCTGGCGTAGGCTGCCGGGTGCTTGTAAACGGGGAGATTTTTCATTATCGTGCCTCCATTTCTTTTTTGTGGGGCTTTTCCGGTGCGCCATGAACAGGCGACGCTTTCAGCCTATCCAGAACGGAAGGCCGCGCAGATTTTGCAATCGCCTGCTCAGGCTGCGGCTGTCCCTTGCCGTCCAAATTCAGCTCCATATCCAGCTCAATCAGCCGCGCCGTTTTCGCGGCCAGCTCCTGCTCCTGCGGGAACGGCTTACCGACCTCAGCCTTTGCCGCGGCCTGCTGGTTATAGAGGTTTTCAAGCTGCTCCTGAACGCTGCGCAGACGCTCCGGCATTTTATCCAGCGCGTTCTCGATGCGGACAAGGTTGCCTCTGGCATCCGAACCGAGTTCAACGCGATGTGTCATCCGGCCTTTCAGCGTCAGCGTGTACGTTTTCCACATGGAATCAAAAGCAACGGACATGGTAAAGCCGCGATAGCTGCCGATCTGTACCGGGTCTTTGCCCTTGACCTCCTTGCAGGTATCCAGCAACGCGGCACCGGCGTTTTCCTTATCGGTGAGCCGGTCGCCGCGAATCTCCATGCCGACAAAGCCCTCTGCCGGGAGCGGATGCGCCGCGAGGGTCTGCATATCCGCCTCCAGCCCACGAACAAAGCCCTTGTGTTCTTCTATCTTTTCCGGGAAGTATTTCAGCAGACTGTCCTCCAAGCGGAATTGCTTGCTGTTGTGGTCTGCCTTCATAATTTTGAGCTTAGACACCTCAATGTCCAAATCCATACGCTCCTTAATGCGGGGATCACCGGCGCATAGCGCTTTGATCTCCGCAAAGGACAGCGCTGTGGCGTCCACATCCTCACAGGAGCGAACCGGGGATTTTGAGGTCATGATCTGAGAGATGAATTTCTGCTTATTTTCCACCGTTTGCCAGAGGTAGGCGTCAAACGTCCCCTCGGTCACATAGCGGCAGACATGAACGAGCTTGTTCTGATTGCCCTGACGCTCGATGCGGCCTTTTCGCTGTGTGAGATCACGGGGACGCCACGGGCAATCCAAATCGTGAAGTGCGACCAAACGATCCTGCACGTTGGTGCCCGCGCCCATCTTGGCCGTGCTGCCCATCAGGACGCGCACCTGACCGCTGCGTACCTTTGCGAACAACTCCCGCTTTTTGACCTCCGTATTGGCATCGTGGATGAACGCGATCTGCTCCGGGGGCATACCGGCGTCAATGAGCTTTTGGCGCACATCCTCATAGACCGTGAACGGCGTTTCCGCGCTTTCCTCCAATGAAATCGCGCTCTCCAGCGCATGAATTTCCGGGCTGTCCAGCGTACCGGGGGAAGCCTTTGCCGCCCGCTGCGAGGGCGTGGCCTTTGGCGTGGAAATGTCGCAGAACACAAGCTGCGTCAGTTTTTCCTCCTCGCCGTCGCGCCAGTATTGGAGAATATTCGCCACGCACTGATTGACCTTGGTGGTTTCCTCGTCGGGGAGCATGGGATTGATGATGCGCTGGTCAAGCCCCAGCTTGCGTCCGTCCGAGGTGATTTTGAGCATATTGTCCACATCCGGGCTGACCGCACCGCTGTGTACCTTGGACGCTCGTTCCGAGAGGGCTTTCACCATGTCCTGCTGGATCTGCGTGGGTTTGGTGGCGATGGTGTGGTACGCAACCTCCGGCGTGGGCAAGTGGAGCTGATCCGCCGTTTTGATGTCGGCGACCTCTTTGAACAGATTCATCAATTCGGGCAAGTTGAAAAACTTTGCGAAGCGCGTCCTTGCCCGGTAGCCGGTTCCCTCCGGCGCAAGCTCCAGCGCGGTGGTGGTTTCTCCAAAACGGCTTGCCCAGCAGTCAAAATGCCCCATGCCCATCTCCTGCAAGCGGTCATGCTGCAAATAGCGCTGGATGGTGTAAAGCTCTGTCATGGAGTTGGAAACCGGGGTGCCGGTGGCAAACACAACGCCGCGCCCACCGGTCAGCTCATCCATGTAGCGGCACTTTGAGAACATATCCGAAGATTTCTGCGCATCGGTGGTGGAAAGCCCTGCCACGTTGCGCATCTTCGTATAGAGGAAAAGATTTTTATAATTGTCCGACTCGTCCACAAACATCCTGTCTACGCCAAGTTGTTCAAAGTAAATCACATCATCCTTGCGGTCGCTGGCTTGCAGCTTTTTCAGCCGCGCCTCCAGTCCCTTTTTCGTGCGCTCCAAGCTCTTGATGGTAAAGCTGTTGCCGCCTGCGAGCTTGGTATCCTGAATACCATCGGTGATTTCCTCAATCTGCTGGTGAAGGAGCTGTTCCTGCCGCTCCGGACTGATGGGGATACGCTCAAACTGGCTGTGGCCGATGATAACGGCGTCATAGTCGCCGGTGGCGATACGGGCGCAGAATTTCTTGCGGTTGTGGGTTTCAAAGTCCTTCTTGGTAGTGACAAGGATGTTGGCCGAAGGGTAGAGCCGCAAAAACTCGGACGCCCACTGTTCCGTCAGATGGTTCGGCACGACAAAAATGGATTTCTGGCACAGTCCCAACCTCTTGGATTCCATCGCAGAGGCTACCATTTCAAAGGTTTTTCCCGCGCCAACTTCGTGTGCCAGCAGCGTATTCCCGCCGTACAGCACATGGGCGATGGCGTTTTTCTGATGCTCTCGGAGGGTGATTTCCGGGTTCATACCGGAGAAAACGATGTGGCTGCCGTCATACTCGCGGGGACGAGTGCTGTTCATTTCCTCGTTGTATTGCCGTACCAGCGTTTCGCGCCGCTCCGGGTCTTTCCAAATCCAGTCCTTGAACGCATCCCGGATAAGCTGCTGCTTCTGCGCGGCAAGGGTGGTTTCCTTGGCGTTGAGGACACGGCGCTCCCGTCCGTCTGCGTCCTCAATGGTATCGTAGATGCGAATATCGCGGAGATTCAGCGCATCCTCCAGCAACCGGTAGGCGCTGGCGCGGTCTGTGCCGTAGGTGGTGAATGCCGCCACGTCGTTGTAGCGCACCATGCTCTTGCGGGAAACCTGCCATTCTGCGGTGTACGGGACATAGCTGATCTCGATCTGTCCGCGCAGATAGCGGGGCGTTTCAAAGGTTTCGTACATGAATTGCTCGATGTACTTCTTATCAAACCATGTCGCACCCAGCCGCACCTCAATCTCACTGGCTTCAAGGTCTTTCGGCTGTGCGGCAATTAGGGCATCCACATTCCCAGCGAAGAATGGGTCGCGCGCTGCCACGCGCTGCGCGGTACGGAGCTTCTGCCGGACGTTGCCGGAGAGATATTCGTCCGCCGTCTGCCAGCCCTTTGCCCAATGCTCGCCGCCGTCCTGCAAGTCAAACGGACCACTGTTGGGTTCCTTGTAAATGACGCACTTCAAATCCTCAACAATCTGCGGGATTTTCTCGCTGCCGCCCATGAGGGAGGCCATGAAGTCGAGATCGACGCAGGCTCTTTCTCCGATGCAGACAGCAAGGGCTTCGCTGGCGGTATCCACAGAATCTACGCTGCGCTGCTGCTTGATGGTGCGCTTGTGGAACATATCCGCCTTGCGCTCCAGCTTTCCGTCGTCGTCCAGCACTTCCAGTGAACACAGGAGGTAGTAAGAGGAATCGTCAGAGAACGCAAGACGGTTCGCACGGTCATTGATTAGGCCATGTTTTGCGGAGAACGCATCATAGAGGCGGTTTAGCTCGGTCTGCGCTTCCTGAATCCGGCTTTCTGCGCTGTACTCGTCCATTTGCAGGGCAATCAGCTCATTCACGCAATCCCGCAGCGCGACCATGCCCTTGACACGCTCGGCGGCGGTGGCGTTCAGCTCCGGTTTGACCATGCGGCTGTTTTCCCGGTAGTACACCTCGCCGTCCACCACGGTGTAGGAGTAGTTTTTCACATTGGGGTCTGCGGGGATGGACGTGTCGATCTGTTCGCCCTCGCCCAGCTCTGGCAGTTCCGCCTCCTGATAGGTGCCGCGAATGTTTTTCACGGCATCATGGAGCTGATCTGCAAGCTCCAGCCCCTCAATGGGGACAACGGTGAAATCCTGCTTGCCGTATTGGGTGCTTTCGGAGGTCTGCCTGCCTAAAATCATCTCCGGGTGGTCAACAAAATAGCGGTTGATAGCAAAGCCATCCTCGTTCTGGCCGAGGTGTACCCAATCCGGTTCGATCTCAATGGGACGGTCACGCTTTTGGAGAAAGAGAATGTCCGAAACCACATCCGTACCGGCATTGGCGCGGAACGCATTGTTGGGCAGACGAAAGGCACCCAGCAGCTCCGCCCGCTGCGCGATGTACCTGCGGACTTCGGGCGATTGCTTGTCCATCGTGTAGCGGGAGGTCACAAACGCAATCACGCCGCCCGGACGCACTTGGTCGAGGGTTTTGGCAAAGAAGTAGTCGTGAATGGAAAAACCGAGCTTGTTATAAGCCCGGTCATCTACCTGATATTGTCCGAACGGGACGTTGCCCACGGCGAGGTCGTAAAAGTCTTTTCTGTCCGTTGTTTCAAAGCCCGCGATGGTAATGTCCGCCTTGGGATAAAGCTGCTTGGCAATACGTCCGGTGATGCTGTCCAGCTCCACGCCGTAGAGCTTGCTGCCCTGCATCTGCTCCGGCAGCAGGCCAAAAAAGTTGCCAACGCCCATAGACGGCTCCAGAATGTTACCGGTCTGGAAGCCCATATTGCCGACCGCTTCATAGATCGCCTTGATGACGGTAGGGCTGGTGTAGTGGGCGTTCAGCGTGGACGCACGGGCGGCAGCGTATTCCTCCGGGGAAAGTGTGGCGTACAGCTCTGCAAACTCGTCCGACCAGTTTGGTTTATTTTCATCGAACGCATCAGCCAAACCGCCCCAGCCCACATAGCGGGAGAGGATTTCCTGCTGCTCCGGGCTGGCCTGTAAGCCCTCAAACTCCAGCTCTTGCAGGAGGTGGATCGCCGCCATATTTGCCCGAAACTTTGCTTTTGCGCCGCCGACGCCGAGGGCATCATCGGTGATGTGGAAATTCTGCGCGTCGCGGTGGCTTGCCGCCTTGAAGTCAGCGTAAGCGGCCTGCTCCGCAGCGGCAACGCTGGGAAAGCCCTGCCACTCGCCGTCAACGGGGATAGATACCGCAGGGCGGTGTGCGGGAGGCTTGTCGATCTCGGCCTGTGAGATGGCATCATCAGAATCAGGCACAAACTCGCCCATTTCCGAAAGCGCCGCGCGTCCTTCCTGCTCCAGAATCAGAGCTTCTTCCTCGCTCATGGCAGGCGGTTCAGGCTTGGCGGGTTCCGCAGAGGGCGGGTCATGCTCCGGTTCCGGGATGTGCAGCGTTTTGATTTCTATGTCGTAGGGCAAGTGTGTTTTCTCGGCGGGATAGAACGCGACGGGTTTGGCGATGGGCTGCGGCTGCTCCTGTTCCTGTTCTTCAACAAACGAGCGTACAAACGCAATGTGTTCAGCGCGGAAGATGGGAAAGCCCTGCCTGTTTTGAAAAGTCACATCGCGCAGAGATACTTCATCTGCGCCGAAATTCACGCTGTCAATGACAAACTTCCGTCCGTCAATCTCCAGCTCCATGCCAATGGGGATATACTCCTTGGCATCGGCCTCGTTGATAACATCATAGCCGTCGGTTTCATTTGGCTGTGCAAACACGAAGCTGTGTCCATGCTCCAGCAGCCGCTTTGCGCCGCTTGCCCATTGTCCAAAATCATAGCCGGTCACAGCGGTTTCGCCCATACCGGGAATATCGCGTTGCAGCAGGCGGCGATTCAAAGCGCTGGCGGCGCGTTCTGCATCCGCGCCATAAAAAAGCAGCCGTTCTCCGACACGGACACCGATGAGCTTTTCGGGATGCTCTGCACGAAGCGCCTGATATGCCGAAATATTCGGCGCAAGCTCACGACCCTGATCTGTAATTCGTGTGAGGACAGCGGAAACCGGTTCGGTTCTGTGTTCCGGCTCGTGATTGCTCTCGCTGGAGGATGAAACGACGCTGAGATGCGCGACAGTTTCATCTGCGGAATCAACGTTATAGAACTTACCATCAATTTCCACACGCTGCCCCATAAGGTTTTGAACCGCTTGCGGCGTCTCCGGGGTTGGCTGTTCTGTGTGCTGCGCCGCAATGACGCGCTGCGGCTCCGGTTCAGAAACCTCGAAATATCTGGTGTCGAGGTAGCGTTCAAAGGAATTGCGGTCGATGCTGACAGGTTCCTGTCCGGGTGCGTTCGGTAATGTGTGCCAGACGTGATCTTCATCTACACGCGCGATAGCGCCGACTGCTGCTATGTGGTCTAACTCTATGGATGAAATGCGATCTCCAATATGATAAGTATAGCCAAGCGGTGTTGTAAACGCCGGAGGGGATAGCTCAATTCCCATATCCCGTTTGATGCCAGTCAAGTAAGCAATGGCGTTATTCTGTTCTGCAAAGCGGAGCGTTTGTTCCCCATCTCCGCAGAACCGTTCCAACACCTCATCCCAAATGCCGGTAATTCCGCCCTCGCCGGGATGCAGACGAATGGAGTATCGGTCAGGTGAAAATAACCGCAGTCGCTCATTCTCATCGTAAAATTTATTCTCTCGGATGAGCTGTGCCAACCGCCGCTGTACCTGCGCCCATGTGAGCGTCACCGGCTCGGCGTTTCCTACATGGATATACATGGGAGTTTTGCTATCTTCCCAGCCATATTTTGCAGCCAGCCATGCGGCGGTGCTGCGTTCTCGTCCATGCGCCTGCATATATAGTGCGACTTCCTGCTTGCCCTTTAGGTTGTTGTGCCAATCCAGAAGCGCGTTGTCAATGTCCTCCTGTGTGATCTGATAGGGAGAGGATGCGACCGTCGCTGCCAGCGTGGGATACAGTTCCTCCAAAAGCTCCTGATGCAGCCGGTTATGGAACGCGGGCATATCAAAGTACAGGCGGACAAGCTGGAGATCATCAGATGCCGTGACAATACGACGGATAGCGTCCGCACCCTCCAGATAAGCGTTCTGGCGGTCTGAATTGCGGCAGGCATTGACAAAAGCCGTATCTTTGGAAAGCGCGTTGCCAACGGTCAGCTTGTACCCGTCAAACAGCTCCCGTACCGTGGGCTGCGGCGCGTCGGCGGCAGGATCGCGGAACACCCTCGTGCCGTCCGCGCCGAACTCTGCTTCATAAGCATTGATGGCCTGTTCTGCCTCGTGGTCGATGGACGGAAGCGTATATGCCGTGTGTTCATGGCCGGAATCGCCAATGCGCGAAATTGTTACATCATGCTTTTCCCGCAGCTTTTCAACGTATTTCTCCAAATCCTTTGCAGGGAAGCCGCACATGGTAACACGGCCTACTCCCTCCAAATTGCGGCGCGTCAGCTCAAGGCTGAGATCATCTGCAACTGCCCGCGCATCCTCGCCATACAGCTCGAAGAAGTCCCCAACCTGATACAGCACAATTTCATCGGGGTGCGCCGTCTTTACGTCGTTATAGTCGTTATAAACCGCGTTCCGCATGGCGTCTTGCGCCATTTCCTTGTCATAGGCTGCCTGCTCATCCGGCGTAAGGTAGCGGTTCAACCGAACCAGCTCCGAGATGCGCGAAGCGACCTTGTTCCAATTCATCTGAATGTCTGCACAGCCGTTCTTTTTCAGCACAATGCCTTTGCTGCCGTGATCTTCATAGCTGCCGCTTTCTCTGGATACAGCATGGGTGCGTCCTCCGATGCCATACTCTTTTTTCAGAAAATCAGCGCTCTCTTTTGTCGTGTGCGGAGTCTGGAAAAACTCATAGATGCGGGTCTTTCCACCCTCAAAGCCGCTTCCATTTGCAAGAGAAGCCGCAATTTCATCTTCGGTGATAAACCTGCCGGTTTCTGGAATAGCCTCCATATCGGAGCGGAATTCCTTTCGCGGAAGGGACAAATCTTCCAAACGTGTGAGAAGTGCCTGCGACTTGTGGTAATGGAAGCGCAGCAGCGCACGGTTTTCGCGGTAGGCGTCCATGAATACCTTGTATTCCGACAGGAGCCTATCCCGGAACGCCGGATTCAGCAGATCATCCGTCAGACGCTCCGTTTCCTCTGGAAAGCTGGTGCTATGGATATTACCCAAGCAGGATAGATACCCCAGCGACTTTGCTTCATCCGAGAAATCGTGATAAAGGTTCCAGACATCCACAGCAATACCCAGCCGCTCATAGCGCGGGGCTTCCGTGACCTCAAGATTGGTGGCAAATGCGCCGCCGTCCAGAAGCTCCTCAATACGCTCCGCCGCATCTGCCCAGCCTATCACTTGGGCAGAACGAAGATAGCGAGAGGTATCTCCGGTTGCAATATGGATACCATCGTCCCCGTACCATGCGGAAAACCTGCCGTTGTCCGTAATCAGGCCGTTGCCGCCGTGGTAAAGAGCTTTCAGAAATGCCGCGCGATCCTCTAAAGGTTTTTGCTTGGAGAATTCCGCAGTAATTTTCATCCGCGCTGCATCCGCATTACCGCCCGCGCGCAGGATGTGGTCAATATCATCCTGAGAAATGAACATAGAAAAAGCGGAGGGTGTTACACTCTCCGCTTCTGCGATGGATTGAATTTGTTCTGCCTCTGAGGGGAAGAAGGACATCTGCGCCCCAGCAGGGGCATCGAACATATTTAGCTGAACACCAGTTCCGTGAGGATCGTTTCCTCGGCCTGCGCTTTCAGCGAGTTCATCAGCCCTACCCACTTCATCGGGTCGCTGGCTTTCAGCGATTCCGTCACGCCCGCCGACTTCATCAGCTCCGGCATCATCTGTTCCAGCCGGTTGTTCGCCGCCTCGTCGATCTCCCGCAGATGGGGGTACAGCTTCTCGGACAGCAGCAGGCTGTTCCACAGCACCGGACGATGCTCCTTCAAGTAATCCTTCCGCATCCTGCCGTACTTGCCCAGCGGGGCTTGCGGCTGCTCTGTCAGGCTCAGGTCGGGAATCAGATAATCCCCGCTGCGGGTGTAGGTCAGTTCGCTCATGGCTTTCGCTCCTTTCCGCGATTTTCTCGCGCTCATAATTCTTGATGGTGACTTCGATCTGCCGCAGCACCAGCTCGCTGGACTGGCTGATGGCCGTTCCAAGAGCGGCGACGGTCTGCGGGGTGTTGAAATCAAAGACGTTCAGAAAATCCTCATGTTCGAAGTAATCTCCCGGCTGCATCCCGCAGCGGGACAGCAGCGCATAGGTGGTGCTGACAACGGCGGCGTTCCGAAATGCGGCTCCGATGTTGAACTCATCATAGTCCTCCAAAAAGGAACCGTCAACGATGCCGACAACATCGCGCCAGTTGTCGTGCCAGTATTCATCTACAAGCTGCGCCGCCACACGCTCCATCTGATCGGCAAGTCCGTTTTCACCGGAAACGTCAAAGCGCTGTTCCAGCGCCGCAGATACCACCTCACGATGCTCCTGCCGGTATTCCCAAAGATAAGGGCGGCGAGAGTTCTCGCCGCCGCTGGTATCGGAAACATCGAATACATATCGGAGTTTGGGTTGCTCGCTGCTGGCATCCACAAGGGCGATGCCCTTGCTGCCTTGCCGCACATAGCGGCGCATCTGCTTGTTCCAGAGATCGTATTCCGCGCAGGCCGTGGCTTCCGGGCGCTGGGCGAAGATCATGAGCTGTTCATTGTAGGGGTACTTATACAGCCTTGCGGCGGTGGTCAGAAATGCCGTCCACTTCTGATAGCTTCCCGTGATCTGCTCCGCCGTGCGGTCTGCCATCTGCGCATAGAGCTGTACTTTACTCGGCATCCATATCCTCCTTTTCAAAATCGGGGAACAGGTCGAGCGCGTCATATTCCGCGTCGCTCATCCTGCGCAGCTTTGCGATGGCGCTGTCCGTCAGCTCCCGCAGCTCCGTTTCATCCGCGGCGAGGTAGCCGCGCATTTCCTCCAGCGCCGCGATCAAGCCCGTGCGGGTGCCGGTGTTGTAGAGGCTCATAAGCTGGCGTTCTTCAAAGGTGATGTTCATATCAAAGCTCCTTTTCCGCGCTCTTTTTGGGCGCTGTTTTGTGTGGACGTTCTTGAGCCGGTTGGCTTTTGAGCTGCTCCAGCACAGATTTCTTCTTTTCCCGGTGTGCCGCCTCTGCCAAATCCATCAAGGAGATGGACATACCAGCTTTGACCTGTGCTTCAAGGTCGGCGACGGTGGGCTGTTTGGGGCCGTTGTTGATAATGCCGTCAATCATGCCGTAATCATCTTCCATCGACATCTCGGCGGCTTTCAGATAATTCTCCGGTTTCTGAAAGGCGGGCAGCTCCTGAAATCCCATGCTGTCACAGTAGTGATAGGATACCTTGCCGTCCTGTTTCAGCGCAACGATGTCGCTGACGGAGAGGCTGTGTCCCACAAAATCGCCGGGGCGCTCGTCGTTGAAAATGTAGTAGAAGTTTTCAAGGATTCTGCCGGTATCATCGTCCGGGTACACCTCACGGGTATAGACGGCTTCATAGTTGGCCGGGTCAGGCGGCGCGGCCAGACTGCCGAGGTTGGCAAAACGCAGCTCCACCGGCGCATCCCGGCGCAGTTGGTAGATCGCCATAGAATCGGTGGGACTGTTCAAAAAACGCTGCTCCACATCGCGGGGAGGAATATGGCCTTTGACCGCATCCCAATCCGGTCTTGTGACGCCGAACATTCCGTCGTGCTTGATGATGTCCTCGGCTTCAAAGACCATTTCCTCGGCGTTGTCGGGATAGAGCATATAAACTGTGATGTCATGTTCCAGAAGCTCCACCGCCCGATCCTTGGAAAGCGGGAGCATATCACTATCCAGATACCCATAGCTGCGCATATCGTCCACCGTCAGCGTGGGGTCAGGCATCGGGACGGCCTGTTCCAGCTCCGGGAGCATGGTATCTTCCGCATCGGTGGGAACAGCGACTGTGCCGGTGATCTGTTCGCTGTCCAAGGGCGGCGTAATCTGCGCCTCCTGTAAATCCTCCAGAATTTTCATATCTGCAAATGTCACCTTGGTTGGTGTCATGCCCTGAATGGCAAATACCTCCGTTCGGACAGCCCCGGCAACAGATGCAACCGGCGAATCTTCAATGGCGCTGCTGTCAATAACACCGCCATCCAGCAGCTTTTTGCTTTCCTTGTCGTAGAGCGAATAGTCCCAACCACCGCCTGTATGCTGCACATGGAGATATACCGAGCCATCCACAAGATAAAGCGCTTCGTCTGTTTGTGTGGCGCTCACTTCTTCACGATTGATGCCGCGCTCCTTGCAAATCTCCGCAAAATGCCGGTCAATGTCCGTAATCAGCTCGGAGGCAGTCTTGTTGATAGTTTCCAGACTGGCGCGAAGCTCTTTCAGCTCCTTGCCCTTTGACCATGTGGCGATATAGCCGAAGCTGTTTTCGCCCGTTTCAATGCCGTAATACTGGCAGACCGCATAGGAGATGCTTTCGGCCTCGACCTCCTCGGTGTTGCGGCTCTTTTCACCGGGGACAAGGATCGTCTCACCATCGTCCGCAAGCTCCGTCATGTGTTCGTAGTCGTGGAGCTTGGCGTGGGCAATCTCATGGACGGCAGCGCATACCGTCTGCACCTCACTCATACCGGCGCGGATGGTGATGCTCTGCGCCTTAATGCTGAAAAAGCCGTCCGTATCCCGCGCAACGGGCTTTATCTCCATCGGAACGGGAGAAGCACGGCGCAGCGCCTCCATGAAAACCTCATACTGCTGCACATTGCCGCTCAGATCGGCGGCAAGCTGGGGCAAGGGCTTTCCCGCAGTCTGTGACACATCAAAGACGGACACCACCTTGAACATAGGAATACGGATTTCCTTTTCCTCAATGATGGCCTTGCCGTCTGCATCCAGTATCGGCGCGTTGGTTTCGGGGTCGGTCTTGATTTCCTCGACCTTTTTCTTATAGGGAGTAGGAGCGATGATGCGGATACCTTTTTCGCCTTTCAGGACGTTCCTGCCGAACTGATCGCGCCACTTGTTGAAGCCCGCCACATGAGTGGCGTCGGGGCGCTGCATATAGATGAGCATGGTATTATTGACCGAGTAGCGGTGAAAGCGGCTCATGGTGGCAAGGTACTTCCGGTACTTATCGCTCTCGAACAGCTCCTTGATGCCGTTTTCGATGCTGTCAACGATCTCCCGCATCCGGTCTTTGTTGGTTTGTTTTTCAGCCATGATGATCTCCTTTCAGAAAAAATAGCGCCCCTGCGCAGAAGAAAACACATCCTGCACAGGGGCGATTCTCCGCAGATAGACGTTGTTTTTGAGCTTGCGGATAGAATGACGCAGCCCCTTGTGATTCCGCATGGAAAAAGCCTTGCGGCACGGGGCTTTTACGCCCTCTATCTGCGGAGGTTCCAGTATTGTTCACGCTTTCGTTTGGCGTCCTGCTTTCGGCGCTCCTGCTTGGCGCAGGCGGGGCAATATTTGGCGCGATTGGAGGAAGAATAGACCGGCTTACCGCAGACGGCGCAGCGCTTCCCCGGCCTTTCCCGCATCACGTCGGCCAGCAGCTCATGGTCGGCGGGAAGTACCGCGTTTCGGAACCAGTTGCACAGCAGCGAGTAGGAAATACCCTGTACGCAGGCGCAAGGCTCTCCATCATCCAGCGCGAGGCAGTTGCCGTGATCGTAATTACAGCAGAGCTTCCGAATGAGCTTCTTGGCGCGGCGGAGCTGCTTGTGATCCATACGCGGCGCATCAGCCATTGTCGAACACCATCTTATAGCCCGTGCGCTGTCCATCGTCCTCCAGAAGAACGCTGGCATCATAGGTTTTCCCGGTCTTTTCCGAGTAGCAGCCTTTCAGCGGGGCGCGGCCATTTTTCAAAAGCGCAGCGGCAAGGGATTTTGTCAGCACCTTTTTCTTGGCTGTGAAAAAGCGGCTGTTTTTCCAGAGAACAAAGGAACAGGCACGGTTCTCACAGAAAAAGCCTTTCGGTGATTCCGTCACCTCGGCTCCGCAGCGGGGACACCTGCCGACTACCTCACGCCCGGAGGGGAACAGGACTTCCGTACCGGGGATGGGTTTGTAGGTCTGCACCAGCTCATGTAGCATGGCGGCGATCCCATCCATGAAGCTGTCCGTGGCGATTTCACCGCGCTCGATCTCTTTCAGGCGGTGTTCCCATTCGGCGGTGAGCTGCGGTGACTGGAGCTGTTCGGGCAGAACGGTGATAAGTGCCGTGCCGGTAGAGGTGGGCAGCAGATTTGTGATCTTCTTGGACTTCCTGCGCTCCACAAAACCGGAGGACACCAGTTTTTCAATGATACCGGAACGGGTCGCCGGGGTTCCGATGCCCTTGCGCTCGGCATCATCTGGCATATCCTCCTTGCCCGCGTTCTCCATCGCAGCCAGCAGCGTATCCTCGGTGAAGTGCTTGGGCGGCGTGGTTTTTCCGATCTTGACCGATGCGGCAGATACGGAAAGCGTCTGATTCTCCGTTACCACCGGCAGCGCGGGCGCTGCCTCTGCCTGCTCCTGCTCATAGCGCTTCCAGCCGGGAGCAAGGACGGTTTTTCCCTTGGCGGTAAAGCTCTGACCGGCACAGTCCACCGTAATGACCGTTTCTGCGTAGCGATGTGGTTCATCCACGGCACGAAGCAAGCCCTTTGCCGCCAGCTTCAGCACCTCGCGTTCGCCCAGCGGCAGAGAGGCCATATCTACCTTTTCCGCGCTGATGGTGGGAACAATGGCGTGGTGATCGGTGACTTTTTTACTGCTGCATACCTGCTTGGCGCAGATGGTCGGAGGCTTCTCCATGCCGCAGACAGCGGCAGCGGCGGCGACAAGGCCGGGGACGCTGCCCTCCATATCGTCGGTCAGATAGCGGCTGTCGGTTCGCGGGTAGGTACAGAGCTTCTTTTCATAGAGCGCTTGGAGATAGTCGAGGGTCTGCTGAGAGGTGTAGCCGAGAACGCGGTTGGCGTCGCGCTGGAGGGAGGTCAAATCGTAGAGCGCGGGCGCTTTCTCAGACTTTTCCTTGCGCTCCACGCTTTTGACGGTTACTGCCTTGCCCTTGCAGGCGTTGGCGATGGCGTCGGCGTCCTTCCTGTCCTTCATTCGGCCTGTCGTGGCGGGAAAGCCGCAATCGAGCTGGACGGTGTAGAACGGTTCTGCCACAAATGCGGAGATCTCCGCCTCACGCTGTACCAGCAGTGCCAGCGTGGGTGACATGACGCGCCCAATGTTCAATGTGCGGCCATACGTCAGGGAGAAATACCGCGTGGCGTTGATACCCACCAGCCAATCAGCCTTGGCGCGGCACAGGGCAGATTGATGCAGGCCGTCATAGTCGCGCCCAGACTTAAGCTGCTGGAAGCCGCTGCGGATGGCATCATCCTCCATTGAAGAAATCCAAAGCCGCAGAATCGGCTTGGAGCATCCCGCAAGGCAGTAAACCGTGCGGAAGATCAGCTCGCCCTCGCGCCCAGCGTCGCAGGCGTTGACCACCTCTGCCACATCCTCCCAGCGCATCAGCTTCCGCAGAATGTCAAACTGCTTCTGCTTTTCAGAGCGGACGATGAAGCGGAACGAGGTAGGAATGATGGGCAGCGCCGCCAGCGTCCATTTGGCATCATCGGCATTGTAAACGGCGGCGTCGGCCAGCTCTGCCAGATGCCCGAAGCACCACGACACGATGTACCCGCCGCCCTCCAGATACCCGTCATGCCGTGATTTAGCACCCAGCACGGCGGCGATGCTCTGCGCCACGGAGGGTTTTTCGGCGATCACAAGGCGCATGGTGCAGCCTCCATTCTCTTTACGTCACGGTAGCAGGGACGAACGCAGCTCTGTCCGAAGCGCTTACAGCCATAGCAGAAGTGTTCCTTGGCAGCGTCGGGAGGGCTGTCCTCCCGCGCTGCTTTCGGCTTCTGCATCATCAGGCGTTCCAGCGGATTATTGGTGAAATATCTCATGCGTTCGTATCCTCCGTAGTATCCTGTTCCGGTTCGTCCTCATACGGCTCAAACTCATATTCGTCCTCGCCGTAGTCATAATCGTCCAGATTGGCGCTGCCCTTGGTCTGCGGCTTGGCCTTTTTCTGCTTGAAGATGTAGAACGCTGCACCGCCGCCCAGCGCGACGATCAGCAGAACGACAAGGATGCCGCCCACGCCGCTCTTTTTCTCCGGTTCCTCGGCGGCGGGTTCTGTCGGCTCGGTGGGGGCTTCGGGCTTTGCCTCCTTGCCCACGCACTCGGTCATGTTGACCGCACAGACGGGGCAGGATGTATTGACCGTACCGGCCACGCATTTTGTGGTGCAGGAGCAAGTGGCGGGCGTTTCTTCCTCGCCGGTCAGCGCCATCAGGTCAGCCTCATCCACCTGATTTAAGAAGTGGACGGTTTCTTCGCCCTCATCGTCACGGTCAATAATCATGTAAAATACATTGCCGTTCTTGCTTTCCAGTGTAATGAACTGTTTCCCCACCTTGGTGCTGGAGCCAATATCGTCGATCAGCGTCAGATTGCCGTCCGGTGTCAGCGCGTCGCTGCCGCCCGTCATGCTGCCGACAAGGAGCTGCCAGAGGTCGGCCAGCTCTTTTTCATCAAACGGAAGCGTAATGCCGCCGATGCTCACGGTGCTGTCGGCGGCGTCGGTGACGGTCAGATAGCTGCCGTACACATAGCCCACACGGGCAGGCAGCAGGATTTTTACCCAATCGCCGTCCCTGCCAATCACATCGACCACCGTGCCGTTGGGGAGCTGTGTAAACGCGGTATTGTCCAGTCCCGCGCCGGTGCGGACGTTCAGGTTGCCGCCGTTGGTCGTGACCGTGCCGATCTGTTTTGTTTCCTGCGTGTCTGCGGCGCTGCTTTCGGCGGTGGGCAGCGTATCATCGGGATAGTCGCCGCCGCTGGCAAAGGCGGAAACGGGGAGAATCCCGATACACAGGAGCATCAGCAGCAGACTGATAAAAATGCGCGGTGTGTTCTTAGTCATGGTTCAACGCCTCCTTTTCCGAAGTGGCCGGTGCAGGCGCGGCCTGCATACGGCGGAACAGCTCGGCAAACTGCTCCATCGTCATGCCGTTCTCACGCACCATGCCGATGATGTCGGTGTCCTCCAGCTCACGAATCTGCTTTTCCAGCTCGCGGTTGCGGCCTTGCAGATCGGAGATTTTGCCTTTGTTCTTCTCCAGCTCTCCACGGAGCTTCATAATTTTCGGGTTCATATCGTTCACTCTCCTTTACGGCAAGCGCCCATAACGGTAGAAATGGGACTGCCAATAGTTTGAATTTAAGTTTGCATAAGAGATCGGGTCGCCACAGTGGATCATCATATTGTTGCCAACATAGATACCCACATGGCTGACACCGGGGGTATCATACGTTCCGGTGAAAAACACCAGATCGCCCGGTTTGACGTTGGCAGAGGATACGGGCGTACAGATGTTGCAAAGCCCCTGCGCGCCCAGCCTGCCCACATCCCAACCGGAATGATTGATGACCCAACTGACGAATCCCGAACAGTCAAATGAGGTAGAGGGACTGCTGCCGCCCCAAACGTAGGGGTAGCCGAGATATTTTTCCGCTTCCTTGATAATGGCGGCGAATACCTCATCGTCCAGCGCCTCCGGGGGAATGTCGTAGTCGGTATAGCTGCCCTCCACATACTTGCCGATGTAGCCTGAACCGGGGAACAGGTCGGGACGGTTGCCGAGGGTGGCCATATAGGTGGCGTACATTCCGAGCTGTTCCTCGCTCATAATGTAGACGGGAACATGAGAGAGGTTGAAGTTTTCCAGCGTGACCGTGCAGATGTAGTAGTCATACGGCACCTGATAGGTGTCCGTATGGGTGTTGCCGTCCGCGTCCGTCCATGTGTCGGTTTCCGTGCGGTAGCGGGTTTCCACCACCACATCCTCGGTCAAAATGTACTGGCGGTCAAAGAGCATCTGGAGCGTACCCTGCACCTCATCCAGCGTCCATTCCCCTTGATGCAGCGCCGTAATCATGGAAATGAGTACATAGGGGTCATGCTCGATGGTGTCCAGATCAAAGTGGTACTCATCGTAGTCATGGGTGCTTTCGTAGGTGTCGAGGTAGCGCTGAAGCTCTGCTTCCATTTCGCAATACTGCGCCTCCGCACCCAGCATATCGGCGTCCTGCGACGGATAGGTGCTGGCCGCGATCCCGGAGCCGACGCCATCCATTATCACCGAGCAGGAGGACAGGCCGTTGAGCAGAAATGCCAGCATCAGCAGAATCGCGGCGGCAATGGCAAAGCCGCGCCGGTGTTCCCACACATATTTGCCCGCTTTCTCAGCCTTTTCAGCGGCTTTTTTCGCGGCCTTGGCGGTATTCTCTGCCGCCTTTGCCGTAGTCTGCGCCGCCTGATTGTGCTTGGCAGCGGCATACTGCTTCTTAATTGCCTGCTTCTGCTGCCATTTGGAAACGGGATTGCTGGTGGGGTTGTCGATCTCCGCTTTCTTCTGGAGCGCGTCAAGATTGGCTCGTTCCAGCTTTTTCTCTGCACGGATGGCAGCACGATAAGGCTTGAGCTGATGGGCGCGGTGGGCAGACTGCACCAGCCGCCCGCCGCTCTCCACGGCTTGCTCTGCCTTGTGCGCGGCCTCTACGCCTACATTGTCATCCTCGCTCTGCCGCACCTCCCGGTGAACCTGAGAGAGAATGAGGTTGGCGGGGGCATCCCGCACGGCATGGGTCAGCTTTGAGGGCGGCTTTTTCTTATCCACTTCCTCAAACCGGAGCTGCGTTTTGACCTTGCCGGTGGCAGGATCAAAGCCGCGTTCCTTTTTGACCACGGTTTTCTTGGGGATTTTCGCCTGCGCCTTATCCGCCTTGGCCTCCGCTTTTTTCACCCGTTTGATGGGCTTTTCCAGCTTCGGCTCGGCAAGATCGGCGTCGGAAAACTGCAAACGCGGTTCTCTTTTCATGCTGACGCCACCTCTTGCGGTTTGGTGGTCATGACGCGGTACAGCTCGGTGTCCTTCGGGAAGTGGTCAATGAAGGGCAGGATCGTGTTGCCGTAGAACAGCAGCCCCTCGCCCTCGCCGGAGTGGGTCACATAAGAAAGCTGATGCGGCGAAATGTTGAGCTGCTTTGCGAGAATCTGCCGGTCGCCAGCGGCCTGATTGAGCATATAGATGAAATCGCTGTTCTCAAAAATGTTCTCAACCTCGCGGCTGGATAACAGGTCGTAGGGTAGGGTAAAGGCGCCTTACCGCCGCTGGCAGTAGGTTTCCTACACCCTCCCTCGGAACCGGACTTACTCCTCTCGAAGTATCCGGCTCCCCATTAGTAATTGGCGTATTGATTAGTGTCTGTGTATTCTTTCATGGCACTTGCTGCAAACAACAAGCGTTTTTCTCCGCTTCTTTTTCATCACGGTTTCCCAATCAGATTTGCCCAATTCGTTTAAGTTCCGTATAACGTGAACCTCATACAAATCGGCTTCTTTACACCCACAAAATTCACAAACTCTGGCATTGAGCCGTTGTCTGATAGTGGTTTTCCAGCTATATTTCTTTCTTTGATAAATGATGTCACTCGCTTCGCCACGCTTACAGTCTGCGATTTTAACAGGGCGAACACGTTTTGTCCCTGTTTTGGTTTCATAGGGGACAGACCATGTTTTCCCGTCTTTATACTGGCGAATGATTTTGCGGATACTGGTTTTATGCTTGTTGGCAATCGTCTTTAAGCAACTGTACTCCATGAGATAGCAGAAGTAGTCCAGCGTGTGATAATCACAAGCCAGATTGTAATAGTTGCATAATCCTCTTGCTTCGGCATTG
>OIBR01000209.1_pt1 | contig 24718 bp, 23 predicted proteins | sample 1581101 | NCBI WGS metagenome assembly OIBR01 (sample SAMEA3882522, study PRJEB24775) | human gut metagenome | biome: human-associated habitat; feature: intestine environment; material: feces | place: Netherlands | collected 2009/2010
GATGAAGGATCCGATCGTCGGGAAAGAGCTGGATGAAGAAAAACTGGAAGAGGCAATTTTAAAGGAGCTTCGGCTGGATGGAATCATCCGTCAGGAGGATGCCGTGATTCAGAGACTGGATGCGGATTTTTCGGGGAATTCGCTTGTGATTCCGGCAGGAAAGACGAAAAGCGGCTATTCCAAAGCATCCAAAATGCTCCTGCCGGAAGAGTTTGATGCAGTGTTGACTTATGCACAGAAAAGACGGACTGATCTTCAGGGAGCAATGTACCGCGGAAAGGCGGAGGCACTGCCGTATGAGATGGGTACACAAAATGGCTGTACGTATTGCCCATACCGGGATATCTGCGGATTTGATGAGCAGATCGAAGGATATGAATACCGGAAGCTTGAGAAGCTTCCGAAGGAAATTGTAATGGAGAAAATTATGGCGAAGCTGGAAGAGGAGAAGCAGACATGGGAGTAAAATGGACCGAAGAACAGCAGCAGGTGATCGACCTGCGCGATCATAATATTCTGGTGTCAGCAGCCGCTGGCTCCGGGAAAACTGCTGTTCTGGTGGAGCGGATTATTGCGAGGCTGACAAGGGATGCAAATCCGGTGGATGTCGATCATATGCTGATCGTGACCTACACTGAGGCGGCTGCTGCTGAGATGAAAGAAAGGATCGGTGCTGCGATTGAGAAGGAGCTGGAGGAGGATCCGTCAAGTGAACATCTGAAGCGGCAGTCTGCCCTGATCCATACAGCAAAGATTACAACGATCCACAGCTTCTGCCTGTCTGTGATCCGGGAGTATTTTCACACGATCGATCTGGATCCGGGATTCCGTATTGCGGAAGAAGGAGAATTAAAGCTTTTGAAGCAGGACGTGATGAAAGAGCTTCTGGAAGCAAAATATGAAGAAGGAAACGAGGATTTCCTGCGTTTTGTGGAGACTTTTGCAACCGGAAGGGAAGATCTGCAGGTGGAAGAAATCATCAGCAGACTGTATGAATTTGCCGGAAGTTATCCGGATCCGGAGGAGTGGCTGGATGACTGTGCAAGGATGTACGAAGAGAGCGGGGAAAAAGCCATTTATATTGAAAAGGTGATGGAGTATATCCGGAGAACAGTTGCGGATATGCAGATGCTGATGGAAAAAGCGGACCAGATCTGCATGGAACCGGACGGACCGTATATGTATGGAGAAATGCTGGAAGCGGATCAGAAAGTTCTGAGAAAGCTTTTTGCGGCAAAGAGCTATGAAGAAATGTATGAGGCACTGAAAGAAAAGCCGGCATGGAAAACTCTGTCCAGAAAGAAAGATGACGCAGTAGATCCGACAAAAAGAGAGCAGGTAAGAGCCTATCGGGATACCTGGAAGAAACTTATCGATGATATTCGAAACAATTATTTTTTCCAGTCGCCATCTGAGATGGAAGCAGACCGGAAAATCTGCATTCCGGTGATGCATGAGCTGGTTAGTCTGGTAAAAGAATACCAGAGGGTACTTGCAGCTAAGAAGGCAGAAAAAAATCTGATCGATTTCCGGGATATGGAACAGTTTGCCTTGCAGATCCTGACAAGAAAAGAAAACGGAAAAAGAGTGCCTTCTGAGGTGGCAAAGGAGTATCAGAATACATTTGAGGAAGTAATGATCGATGAATATCAGGACAGTAACCTGATTCAGGAGGCGATCCTGACCAGTGTGTCCCGGATCAGCAGAGGGGAAAATAATCTCTTCATGGTAGGAGATGTGAAGCAGAGTATTTACCGTTTCCGTTTGTCAAGGCCGGAGCTTTTCATGGAAAAATTCAATACCTACAGTCTGACGGACGGAGGAAACAGGCGAATCGATCTGCACAAAAATTTCCGAAGCAGACAGGAAGTTCTGGAAAGTGTCAACTTTATTTTCCGACAGATCATGGGAGCGGATCTGGGTGGAATTGATTATGATGAGGCGGCTGCTCTGTATCCGGGAGCCTCTTTTCCGGAGGGACAGGATAGCGAATTCGTAAAGACTGAGGTTCTTCTTGTGGAAAAAGACGGGGAGATCCTGGAGGATTCCGATGTGGACGCACCGGAAAATGAAAGGGAGCTGGAGGCGCTGGCTATTGCAGGAAAAATCCGTTCCATGGTGGGACATGACCTTGTGCTTGACAAAGAAACCGGGGAGTACCGTCCTGTACGGTATGGAGATATTGTGATCCTGCTCCGCTCTGCCACCGGATGGGCAGAGACTTTTGGGGAAGTGCTGGCTGCAAGAGGGATTCCGTCCTATACGGCGTCCCGAACCGGATATTTTTCCACAACAGAGGTTGTTACACTTCTGAATTATCTCCGGGTGCTGGATAATCCTCTTCAGGATATTCCTCTGACCGGTGTGCTTCGTTCTCCCATTGTGGGATGCACCACAGAGGAGCTGGCAGAGCTTCGGATCGCATATCCGGAGGGAATGATCTGTGAATGTGTGCGGGCATTTGTGGAGGATTATCGGGAACACCGGATTTTTGAGGAGAAGAAAAAAACTCTGGGAGAGAAACTGTCCTGTTTTTGGGACACAATGAACGGACTCCGGGATATGGCTGCATATACGCCGGTCCACCAGCTGATCCTGGAAGTGTTGGAACGTACCGGATATGGAAACCATGCAAAGGCTATGCCAGATGGCGCACAGAGAAGTGCAAACCTGAACATGCTGGTGGAAAAAGCCATGGAATACGAGAAGACAAGTTATCGTGGTCTGTTTAATTTTGTACGGTATATCCAGAAACTGCAGCAGTATCAGGTGGATTACGGAGAGGTGAATCTTTCCGGAGCAGGAGAAAGTGCTGTGCAGATCATGACCATTCATAAGAGCAAGGGTCTGGAGTTTCCTGTCGTGTTTGCGGCAGGAATGGGGAAACGGTTTAATTTCCGTGATATGAATGCAAGTATCCTGATCCATCCGGATCTTGGCATCGGTGCGGACGCCATACTGCCGGAAAAGAGGATCATCGCATCATCCCTGTGCAAACAGATCATCCGCCGGGAACTTCTTAAAGAAAGTCTGGGGGAGGAACTCCGTGTGCTGTATGTAGCACTTACCAGAGCAAAAGAAAAACTGATTCTCTGTGGAACAGTGGGAGATCTGGAACAAAAATTGACATCACTGTCCGTATTAAGGGACAGTAAAGAAGAGCTGCTTTCTCTGGGACTGCGTATGCGTGGAAAAACTTACTGGGATTATGTACTTCCATCTCTTGCAAGGCACAGGTGTATGTCGTCACTTTTCCATGAATATGGAATATTTATGAACCGGATGAATCCACTGTATGGGGATCCTTCGGAATTTGTGGTGACGAAGATCACAGCACAGGATCTTACAGAAAATGAGATTGTGGAACAGGCAGAGCGGGAAATGAAGAAAGAAACTCTGGAAAACTGGAATCCGGGCAGAGTTTTTGACAGTGAGATCCGGGAAGAGATCGAGAGACGGTTTTCTTTCATATATCCATATCAATATCTGGAAGATCTTCCTGTGAAAGTCAGTGTATCAGAACTGAAAAAGAGAAGTTACCACAGTGAACAGGATCTTGAAGAGACGGTGGATTATGAGACGGAAGAAGAAATTCAGCCGATAGTTCCTCGGTTTATCGAGGAGAAAAAAGAGGAAGGTTATACAGGAGCACTTCGCGGAACGGCTTATCATCGGGTGATGGAGTGCCTGGATTACGGACATGCCGGAAGCCAGGAGGAAATCCGCAGTCAGCTGAGAGAATGGGTTGATAATAAGAAGATGGAAAGAAAAGAGGCTGAGTCTGTCCGGGTAAGAGACATCTGGAACTTTGTGGAATCATCTCTCGGCCAGAGGATGAAAGCGGCTTCAGAGAAGAAGCTGCTGTTTAGGGAGCAGCCGTTTGTGATCGCAAGAAAAGCTTCGGAGCTGGAACCGGAGTGGCAGTGCGAGGAAGATGTTCTGGTGCAGGGAATCATTGACGGATATTTTATTGAGGACGAAGAGATCGTTCTGGTGGACTATAAAACGGACTTTGTGAGACGTGGAGAAGAACAGAAACTGATCGATCGTTATCGTGTTCAGCTGGAAGATTATGCCCAGGCGCTGGAGCGGATGACAGGCCGGAAAGTGAAGGAACGGTATATTTATTCGTTTACGCTGGGAAAAGAAATTCTGTTGTAAGAAATATTGTTGTGAAAAATAAAAGTCAGAGACCGAATACTTACTTTGCAGAAAGGTTCGGTCTCTGACTGGCAAATGCGATATTATATTGATGTGGGGAAATATCCTGCGGCGGAGCGCTTATACTCTCCAGCCTGCAGGATATTTGTTTTTAAGGATTCCGTTTACAAGTTTTCCGAAGCCGAGAGGATAACCGTCCACGCAGAGAAGATGCCAGCCTTTTTTGTGAGCGGCCTCTTCCGGCTCGATCATAAGAGTTTCGCCTTTCAGATAACGGGTAAGCCGCTCATCAGAAACCGGCAGAGAGATAACGGCTTCCACATCTCCTTTATGAAGAGCCAGCGCCAGTGGCTGAGACGGTTCAAATCGGTTTTTCTTCAGATCACCCAGATAGAGACCGTTTCGAAGGAAGGAGATCCCACGGAGATCCAGCGGGAAAGGCAGCTGATAGTACACTTTATCTTTGCGGACTTCCACACGGTTCCAGTCAAATTCCTGGCCGCCAATGGTTTTCAGGCCGATCTCCGAGAAAAATTCCTCCAGCCATTTCCGGGTGTTTTTGTCCGGCCCTTTTGCGGAGAAACGGAAAACAGGTGGAAGAGAATCGCCTTTTTTGTGGAACAGGGCGAGAAAATGACCTTCGCCATCCATTTTGTGTGGAAAGATTCGAACGCATTTTTGAAGTTCTTCCGGATTAAATATATTTAAGCTTAATGTGATTTCGGAATCGGAATCATCGGCTATACCGGCATATTCCGGGCGGCCCTGAGAGAATCCTTCGTATCCCTGCATTTCCATAAGTTCCATATCCGGACGCTCACGGAGAAGATAAGCCACAACCTCTTCATCTTCGCAGGGGGAGAAGGTGCAGGTGGAGTAAAGCATCATTCCGCCTGGACGGAGCATATCGGCTGCTTTTAAGATCAGGTCTTTCTGGATATCGGAAAGTTCCGCGGATTTTTCCGGTGTCCAGTCACGGGCAAGTGCCTCCTCTTTTCGGAACATGCCTTCCCCGGAGCATGGGGCATCCAGAAGTATCTTGTTAAAGAAAGCCGGGAAACGCTGGGCAAGTTTGGCGGGTTTTTCGTCGGTGACGAGCATATTTTTCATGCCAAAAAGTTCCAGGTTCCGAAGAAGGGCTCTGGCCCTGGAAGTACTGATATCGTTGGCAAGAAGGAATCCGGTATCATTTAAGGCAGCTCCAAGTGCCGTTGCTTTTCCACCGGGAGCCGCACAGAGATCCAGGACAAAATCTCCCGGTTCGATGGCAAGTCTGGAAGCCGGTGTCATGGCACTTGGTTCCTGAAGATAATAAAGTCCTGCCTGGTAGTAAGGGCATCGGGCGGGGCGGCTTTCCTCATCATAGAAGTATCCGGTGCTGATCCACGGGATCGGCCGGATTGGGAAAGGGGAAAGCTCCTGAAAGTCCTGGCAGGAAAGTTTGGCGGTGTTTACACGGAGACCGTAGGTGCGGGGATTTTCGTAGCTTTCAAGGAAAGCGTGATAATCATTTCCAAGCATTTCTTTCATCCGCTCCAGAAAAGGAAGTGGTAATGTCTGTATTTTATCTGAATCTGTCATAGGTTCCTCCATAATATCAATCTCAAACTGCTGAAAATATTATAAAGGATGAAAGGATTTTTCTAAATACTATTGACAAAACTATATTATACGATATATAGTATTATTCACAGAACAATATTACATGACTTATCATGTGAATGAAAAACGCCATCGCGTTTCATGAGCATGTAGTAAGGTGGAAGTTGAATGTCCATTTTACAGGTCATAGAGAGGTGAGCAGATGGTATTTAATACAGGAGCAGCCCTCCTGGATGCGATTGTCCTGGCTGTTATTTCCAGAGAGAAGGACGGTACCTACGGGTATAAGATCACCCAGGATGTGCGAAGTGTTCTGGAAGTTTCAGAATCCACGCTGTATCCGGTTCTTCGAAGGCTTCAGAAGGATGAATGCCTGGAAGCCTACAATATGGAATATGCAGGCAGAAACCGGAAATATTACAAGCTGACAGATAAGGGCGCAGCGCAGCTGAATCTTTACAGAAGTGAATGGGAGATCTATTCATCCAAGATTACCAGGATGTTTGAGGAGGGAGTATAATTATGAACAGAAAGCAGTTTATGGAACAGCTTGAACGGCTGCTTTCCGATATTTCAGAGGCGGAGAGACAGGAGGCACTGGAATATTATGAAGGATATTTTGATGATGCAGGTCCGGAGAATGAAGGAGAAGTGATCCGGGAACTGGGAAATCCGGGGAAGGTTGCCGCGATCATCAAGGCAGATCTTCAGGAGAACAGTGAAGATTACGGGGAATACACAGAGAACGGATATCAGGACACCCGTGTGAAAGAGAACGGGGAGATGCCAGATCAGTACACAGAAATAACAGTACGCGGAGATGGACAGGAAGAAGAGCCTCATGATACAGGAAGTGCCGAAAACCGCAGGAAAAGTCGGGCCCAGCGTGGCTATCATGCAGAGAAGAAGCAGAATAAGGCAGGGATCATCCTTGCGCTGATCGTTCTTGTTTTTGCGGCTCCACTGATTAAAGGACTGTTTGGCGGAGCACTGGGAATTCTGGTGACACTGGCGTTACTGCCCTTCCTGCTGACATTTTTTGCGGGAGCGGGATCGATCATTCTTGTAATCGGTGCAGTTGCGTGTATTGCTGTTGGAATTGCCATGGTGGTATCTCTTCCGTCGGCCGGGATCCTGACTATCGGTATCGGATTTCTGATGATGGCACTTGGACTTTTGTTACTGGCACTGACGGTGTGGTTCACAGGTAAGATATTGCCGGCGATCCTGCGGAAATTTACGGGATTCTGCAGCAATCTCCTGAATGGAAGAAAGGCGGAAAAAGTATGAAACGTTTTCTGAAGGTAATTCTGATCCTTGCGGCAGTATTCGGTGCGACAGGCCTGGGACTTACTGCAGGCGGAGCTGCCATGGGAGCGACTATGGGAGATATAGGTGCTCTGGATAACGGAATCACCCAGATACTTCATATCCTGGATCATAAAGACGGCTGGGATGAAGAGAATTCCGAAGCAGCTATGGATGGGCAGGATGAGGATCTTGTGGCAGATGCAGAGAAGGCAGTAAATGAAAAAGGTGTTCTGACAGACAATGCAGACGGTTCTGCTTATACGAAAGCATATGAAGCTTCCGGTGTATCAGATCTTTCCTGTGATCTGAAATACGAAGAACTGGTTCTGAAAACATGGAATGAGGCTAAAGTCCAGGTGAAAGTTACAGGGAAGAATCACAATCGTGTTAAGATCAGCAATGACAACGGCAGTCTGACAATCGCCAGCAGCCAGAAGGTAAGAAACCGTTCCGTAGAAATTTTTTGCCCGGAAAACTTAAGCCTTCAGAAGATAAAACTTCAGATGGGAGCCGGAACCATCGAACTGGATGGCGATTTTAAAGCGGATCAGATGGAAGTGAATGTGGGGGCAGGAACCCTTGAGAATTCCGGCAGTCTGGATGTAAAAGAGGCAAATTTTACAGTTGGCGTGGGAACTGCTGACATCAGTGAAATTCAGACAGAGAAATTAAATGGCAGCTGTGGCATGGGAAATATGGATCTTACACTTGCAGGAAAAGCAGAGGATTATAATTATGAGCTGAAATGTGGCCTTGGAAATCTGGAGGTGGATGATTCTCAGGAAACATCCATCACTTCCGGAAATAAACAGATCACAAATGAAGGTGCCACGAAAAATATAAAACTGGATTGTGGAATGGGAAACGTTCAGGTGGAATTTGAAGAAGATTAAAGGAGGAAGCATTATGAGCAACAAAAAACTTTACAAATCATCAGTAAACCGTATGTTGTGTGGTGTCTGCGGCGGGATCGCAGAGTATTTTGATATTGACCCGACTCTTGTACGGCTGGTATGGGTGATCATCACGCTGATGGGCGGAGCCGGAATCCTGGCGTATATCATTGCGGCCATCATTATCCCGGATTAAAAATGACAGCATCCGTAAAGAACGGACATATTTTTCAGAATGCATAATTTCTCCGGAAAACGTCCATACTCCATAAAAAAGATGAGGAGTGTGGAAGATGAACAGGGAGAAAGAAGTAAAGGCATACCTGGAGGGGAAACTTTCCCAGGCAGAAAAACTGAAATACGAGATTGCCGATGAGATGGGAGTCCTGGATAAAGTGATCAAAGACGGGTGGAAAAGCCTCTCTGCAAAAGAAACCGGACGGATCGGCGGTCTTATGACAAAAAAGAAGAAACATAAAAAGTAAAATGCAGCCTGAAGGAACGGGGTGAAATGCCGCCGGAAAAATCCTTCAGGCTGTATTGAATTATAAGAAAATTTTTCTGAAAAAAAGAATTTTTTTTGACGGTTCAGGGTGGACTGACCAGTGGAAAAGAGCTATACTGTTGGAATAAAAGAGGAGGAATGAACATGGGTGAAAAAATCAATAACGTTCTGAAGGGTGAGATCATCTCTTCAGTATTTTACATACTGTTGGGACTTTGCCTGATCCTGATCCCCACACAGACGGTGGATGTGATCTGTAAAGTGGTATTCGGACTGATCCTCATCGGAGTTGGCATTTATCACATTTATATTTACATACGTGGAAAAGCAACCGCTACGATCATGGATCTTTTAAGCGGTGTGGTTGTTTTCGTGCTGGGCGTGTTCCTTTTTATGACACCTTCCATCGTGATCAAACTGCTTCCATGGATGCTCAGCGCATTTGTACTGGTTGACAGTCTGTGGAAATTTAAAGGTGCTTTTCTTCTGAAAAAAGGCGGACACGGTGCATGGAGCGTGCTTCTGATCGGAAGTCTTGTTTTCATTGCACTTGGAATCGTGATGCTGTTTGGAAGATTTCCGAAGATCATGACTCTGCTGATCTTTTCCGGCTGGGTGCTGGTGTGTGACGGAGCTGCGGATATCGTATTCTTTATTATCATGAAGCTGGGACTTCGAAAGATCGCCAAAAAGGCAGAGGCAGAGAAGGAAGAGGCTGGTGCGGACAGTTCAGAGGCTGTAGATGATAAGGTAGATATGGATACACAGAGTGATACAAAGACGCAGGATGGAAATGATCCGCAGAGCGGAAATGCGCCGAAATATTCAGCAAATACTGCGGCAGAGAATATGGCTGTCGAAACGGCAACAACGGAACCGGAGAAAAAATCCAGACGTGGGATCTTACGAAAAAAAGAGAAAGTTCAGGAGAGGACCGGTAATTCGATAACAGAACAGAATGAGCAGGAAAATGCATTGAAAGACAGTTCGGCTTCAGATTTTAGTTCTGAAAATGCAACAGAGAGCACAGGGGAACCAACGCAGGATACAGAAGGTTCTACAAACAGAAAAGTGACAGAGGAAGTCACGGAACCAGCAGAAAAACCAAAACAGGAGAATTCCCGCTGGGAAAAAGAACCGGAGAATGTGGAGATGAAACTCTGGGATGTGGGTAAAGACCAGGTGGAAACCGGCAGTCTGAAAGATCTTCTGGACGGTTCGGATGAAGATCTGGAAGAGTGGAAAGACTGACCATTCTCTTGCATCATCTGCCATTCCGTGGTAAGATGTGCACATGAAAAATACAGATAAAAATATTAAGATACTGATGATGGATTTTTCCGGAATATATGAGGACCAGCAGTTCTGGAGGGGAAAAGAAGTATCCCGGGTGGAGGCCAGGGACATTCCCGGAACCAACTGCTACTGTGATGAGGATGCGATGAATGCCATACGCAGCCGTATTGCACCTTATTCTTCCGGAGAGATCCATTTTATTGATTCCGGAAACTATCACTATATGACAAGGATCTGGCTGGAAAAAATATCGGAGCCATTTGAGCTTCTGGTGTTTGATAACCATACAGATATGCAGCCGCCTGCTTTTGGCGGCCTGCTTTCCTGCGGAGGATGGATCTATGATTCCATTATGGAGCTGCCACTGCTTAAAAAGGTGATCCTGATCGGCCCGGATGAGGAGGCTTTTTCCAGAGTGGAACCGGAGTTTAAGGAAAAGGTGGAGTTTTTGAGCAGGGAGAGGCTTCTGGAAATGGAAGAAACGGAAGTGCCTGCATTTGTAAAGAATCAGGTGGGAGAATATCCATTGTATATTTCCATAGACAAAGATGTTCTCTGTGAGGCGGACGCAGATACAAACTGGAGTCAGGGCGATATGCGGTTAAGTACCATGCTGGAATGTCTGGGTGCTGTCAAAGAGAAATGTGCAGAGAGAATTTCGAGGATCCTGGGCGTGGATATCTGCGGGGAATGTGATGTGACAGAACCTGGAAACAGTGCTTTGAATGACATGGCCAATGCTGCGCTTCTGGAATTTTTTACATCTACAGATGTGGGTAAGGATATTGAGGAAAACAAAAACGGGACAACAGGAGGAAACGGATGAAAAATGAACTTCTTACCATCGGACCATTTACGATATATGGTTATGGCCTGATGATCGCCATTGGAATTGTGGCAGGTTGTCTGACAGCAGAATACAGAGCCAGAAAACAGGGACTTGACAGCGAACAGATCTTTCCCATGATTCTGTGGTGTCTGGTCGGTGGATTTCTCTGTGCAAAGCTTCTTTTCTGGATCACAGAGTGGAAATCAATTGCTCAGGATCCGGGATTTATGATGGAAACCTTAAGTTCCGGTTTTGTGGTGTTCGGCGGAATTATCGGCGGGATACTGACAGGATTTTTGTACTGCAGGATCAAAGGTCTTATATTTTTTAAATATGCGGATGTGATCCTGCCGTCCGTGGCATTGGCCCAGGGATTTGGCCGGATCGGATGTTTTCTGGCAGGGTGCTGTTATGGAAAAGAGACGGAGAGTTTTTTTTCTGTGATATTTCAGAATTCGGAATATGCGCCCAATCACGTGGCGCTGATCCCGACGCAGCTGTATTCCAGCGGCCTGGATTTCCTGCATTTTCTTCTGCTGTTGCTGATTGCGCGGAACAAAAAAGCAGATGGCCAGGTGACTGCCTGCTATCTGATCTTTTACAGCGTCGGACGTTTTGTGATCGAGTTTTTCCGGGGAGATATTATCCGGGGAAGTGTGGGGATTTTGTCAACTTCCCAGTTTATCAGTATTTTTACCGGGATTGCGGGGATTGTGCTGCTGGTACTGGTGGCGAAAAAAAGGAGTCCGCAAGAGTAAATTTAACCGAATCAGGAAATTTTCCTGCGGGTTGCGAAAAGCGATATGCAATGGTGTAGTGATATGGCAGTTATATGTATCAGGAGAATGTGTCGGGCAGTAGTGGCATAAAGACGGGCCCGCCCTGCATAAATCTATGAAAAAGGCGAAAGCAGGCCTGCCATGCTCAGAAAAGAAGATTTTGAACCAAATATGGAAACAGAGGATAAGATCCCCGGAGCGCAGCCGGAAAACCCGGCACAGAGTCAGCGCTTCGGGGATTTTATCGTGAAATATATGCAGAATGTCCAGAATACCATGGAACTTTTTCCGGGGACATCTTTTCAGGCGATCAATGAGATTTTCGGGGTTCTCTATGTTCCTCTGGAAAATATGGGAGAACTTGAAGTTACAGGGACATCTTATAATTCTATCCCGAAATGTTATACCTATATGGATATGGAAGCAACAGGGGCATCTGGGATCACCCGGCTGCATGATCATCCGTATCTCAAACTTCGGGGAAAAGGGACGGCGGTGGCAGTAATCGATTCGGGAATTGATTATCAGAATGCAGTGTTTCGAAATGCAGGCGGTTCCAGGATCGCTTATTTATGGGATCAGTCGCTGGAAGATGAGGAGGGGATGGGCAAAGACAAAGAGCAAAATGAGTCTGGACGGGAGTTGGAATCTGAAAATGGAGATGTAGGTAATCTGTTGGAAAATGGGGCTGATATGGCAGATACAGAAGTTCCATATGGCAAGTTATTCCGTAAAAAAGATATCGATCTGGCACTGGCTTCTGAGGATCCGTTTTCTATTGTGCCATCCAGGGACACTAATGGCCATGGAACGGCACTTTCCGGTATTGCGGCAGGAAATATGGTACCTGGAGAAAATTTCACCGGAGCGGCACCGGAAGCGACATTGATCATCATCAAGGTAAAACCGGCAAAACAATATCTCCGGAATTTTTATCTCTATCCTCCGGATGCAGAAGTTTTTCAGGAAAATGATGTGATGATGGCCATTGCTTATGCGATTTCCTGGGCAAAAAAACTGGAGATGCCACTTTCTATCTGCCTGGGGATCGGAAGCAGCCAGGGCGCTCATCTGGGGACCAATGCATTAAGCCAGTATGTGGATTATGTGGCGAATTTTTCCCAGGTATCTGTGTCAGCAGCTGCCGGAAACGAAGGAAATACAAGAAACCACAGTACGGGAATTTTTTCTCAGGGAAGGGAGCAGATCGTGACAGAACTCCGTGTAGCGGAAAGAGAGCAGGGCTTTACCATAGAATTCTGGGGAGAACCGCCGGAAATCTATGAGCTTTCCATCCAGTCACCAACCGGTGAGATACTGGAAGTCAGCAGTTCTATTGGTTCAAGAACTCAGGAACTGTCCTTTGTTTTTGTAGAAACGAAGGTGTATGTGAATTATATCCTGATCGAGCGCCAGACCGGATATTCGCTGGTATATATCCGATTTTTTCATCCCGCCTCCGGAATCTGGAAGATTTTTACCCGGGGAAAGAACAGACAGAACGTACAGTTCCATATGTGGCTTCCGGTAGAAGGATTGATATCCCAGGATACTTATTTTCTGGAACCATCGCCCTATACAACCGTGACAGCTCCGGGGGACGCCAGAAACAGCATCACGACAACCGCCTACCAGCACCGTGACGGAAGTATCTACATTGCCGCAGGCAGAGGCTATACGCCAGATGGAATGATAACCCCACATCTGGCAGCCCCTGGAGTCAATGTAAAAGTGCCCCTGGTACGAGGCGGCTTTGGAACCCGCTCCGGAACCAGCATTTCCGCCGCACAGACCGCCGGCATCGCGGCACTTCTGTTTGAATGGGCCATCATACGGGATAACCAGCCGTTTTTTACAGGAAGCGGCGTGAAATATTATCTGCAGAGAGGCGCAAGAAGAGAAGAAAATATGCAGTACCCGAACCCGGAGTGGGGGTATGGGAAGGTGAATCTGTATCATACGTTTGAGCTGCTGACGTGAAAAATTGTAATTCTGCTTTGTGGTATAAAAGTATCCCAATATGTTGGAAATCTGTGATATACTATAATCAATTGAACGCAAAGCGCAATGTGAATATTCAGTTTACATGTGATTAAGAGAAACAATTCAAATTGGTCAGACATTGTCTGAATGATTCAAAAAGGAAAAGAAGGAATACATCTATGAAAACAAAAAGCATACTGATCAAAGACACAACGAAAGAGGACAGGATCCGCATTGTCCAGGAGGGGCTGAACCAGTGCGGGGGTGCCTGTGATTTCTGTAATGGATGTGATAATCTGGGCGGAGGATCTGTGGATGCTTTTTATGAGCCTTATATTAACGGTGAAAAGGAACTGCGTGAGCTCAATGAGGAATACAGAAGCAACACAGGGCTTGTAAAGCAGGTGAGGATATGAGACCACCGGAAATCGGGAATTCTACAGAAGAGGAACGAAGACAATACATTAAGAATACTTTCCGATGCATCGCAGATTGTGACATGTGTGGATTATGTACCGTATTCCACGGAAAAGATCCGGAAGTTGCCTATGTAGATTACATCAGCGGCAAAAGGGATTATCTGGATGTATCGAAAGATTACAGATGAGTTGGGAAATGGAGATTTATGGCAAAAGGATATATTTATATCATGACAAACCCGGCCTTAAAAGATATGGTCAAGATCGGATATGCAACGGATGTGGAAAGCAGGCGTAAACAGCTGAGTACGACAGCTCTTCCATACGAATATGAGATATATGCAACATATGAAACTTCCGGAAAACTGGAAGATAAAAAACTTCATAAGATGATCGATAATTTGAATCCGGATCTGAGAATATCAAAGAATCGGGAATTTTTTATTCTTTCCCCGGAAGATGCATATGAGCTGTTGGAGTCCATAGCCACAATAAGCGGAACAAAAGATAAACTAAAAAAAGTAAAAACAGTACCGGCTAAAAAACAGAAGACCAAGAGACCACCTGTTAATTTTTTTAAGTGCAACATTCCAGTTGGAGCGGAACTGGTGTTTTCTGATGATCCATCGGTTGTGGCTGTTGTGGTTGATGAGCGTAAAGTGCAGTATAAGGATGAAATTACATCATTATCAGCAATTTCAGACAGGATAAAGGGATATTCTACATCAGGCCCGTCTTTATTTACATACAAAGGAAAAACAATTTCCCAGATCGCAGAAGAAACTCAGTGGAAAGATGCGTAGATCTTACATTTGGAAAAGTAATAAAAAGATACGAAAGTACTAATTTTGGAAAAAATATTCATATAGATAAATCACTCTGCATCGTGTACTATAAACATAGAGAAAAAACTATATCATGACACAACAGGGAGGAATTTTACTTATGGATCTTTCAACTTTGGTTAAAATGTCAAATACTTACGGAAGCAATCCGGCTTATGTTCTGGCAGGAGGCGGCAATACTTCTGTGAAAGACGATACAACACTGTATGTAAAGGGTTCCGGCACACAGCTTGCCACCATTAAGGCAGAGGAATTTGTCAAAATGGACCGGGCGCGTCTGAATAAGATCATGAAAACGGAATATCCGGCAGATGACGTGAAACGTGAGTCTGCATATCTTGCGGATGTAATGGCAGCAGTAACCGACGAGGATAAGACCAAGCGCCCCAGCGTGGAAGCGCTTCTCCACAATTTATTCGCCTATACATATGTGCTGCATGTTCATCCTACACTTATCAATGGACTGACCTGCGGAAAAGGCGCAAAAGCTCTCAGCGAACAGCTTCTTGGAAAAGATGTGCTCTGGATCGATATCTGCAAACCGGGATACACACTTGCACGTATCTGTTTTGAGAAGATGAATGCCTATAAAGAAGAAACCGGAAAAGACGTTCAGGTCCTTCTTCTTCAGAATCACGGAATTTTTGTTGCGGCAGATACCGTAGAAGAAATCGGTGTTTTATTTGATAGTGTTATTGAAAAGCTGGAAAAACAGGTAAAAAGAACTGCGGATGTAAGCAATGCAGTTACACCGGAAAAAGAGCAGGCAGCAGAGAAACTTTCCAGGCTGCTTGGTCATAGGGTGGAAGTTGTACCGGCTGCGGAGGCTGATAATTTTGTAAAGGATAAAACTGCTGCAGCACCGCTTCTGAAACCGTTCACTCCGGATCACATCGTATATTGCGGACCATATCCGTTATTTGTGGAAAATATCGATGAGGCGAAAAGTGCGCTGGATGCATTTATGGCAGAAAATGATAAAGAACCGAGACTGATCCTGGTACAGGGCGTTGGTGCATTTATCATGGAAGATGACAAAGGAAAGGCTGCAAAAGCACAGTTACTGGTAAAAGATGCGATCAAGCTTGCAGTATATGCGGAAAGCTTTGGCGGTCCGCTGCAGATGACGGATGAGATCACATATTTCATCACACACTGGGAAGCAGAAGCGTACCGCAGTAAGAAATAAAAAGAAAATATAGAGAAATTAAGAAAATGCATCGGGAACTATTGAAAAATTCCCGGTGCATTTTTGGGATAAATACCTGATAAAAAATTATTCAGGGCAGAGTTACGTTACAAATGTGGGTGTACTTATCCATTTTACTGCAAATCTTATTTCCGGTACACAAACGCCGGCAGTCCGTCTTCTCCAACCGGAACATCTACAGTTCCCTGGATCAGCGGGCGGGCGTAGCGGATAAAGTCTTCAGTGACATCGGAGCCGTCTTTGGTGATCCATTCCACAGGGACGGTCTTTTCTTCGTTGCAGATAAGGTTGACGTCTTCCAAAGTGCATTTCATGGAGTACGGGGAATCACTCTGACGTTTAAAAGCGATCATCTTTCCGGTTTCACCGTTCAGGGCAGCCTGTACACCAAATTCACCGGCAAGGATACCTTCCTGCTGGTCTGTCTCGGAGAGCATGGATGCGGAGCAGCGCTGGCTTACGTTGAGTTCTACAGAGCGGGCTTTGACACCGAGGCGGCTGCGGACAAGATTCTCAAGGTATTTACCACAGCCAGCAAGCATTTTGTGGCCGAAAGCGTCGGTACCGGCAGCACTGTCGTATTCGCAGATGAAAGTGCCGTCTTTGTCATGGATTCCCTCGGATACACAGACGACAACGTTGCAGTTTTTCTCAAAGGCAGCATTAACTTTCCGGAGAAATTCTTCTACATCGAAATCCGTTTCCGGAAGATAAATGAGAAGTGGGTTGTCTCCGGTGTATTTCCGGGCAAGGGCAGCTGCTCCGGTGAGCCAGCCTGCGTGACGTCCCATGATCTCGATGATGGTGACGGATTTTTTCTCATAAACACAGGCGTCCAGGGTGATCTCACGGACAGTGGAAGCCACGTAACGGGCAGCACTTCCGAATCCTGGAGTATGGTCTGTGTTTACAAGATCGTTATCAATGGTCTTCGGCTCGCCGAGGATACGGATATCACTGTCGATCTTTTCGGCATAGCGGGAAAGCTTGCTGACGGTATCCATGGAATCATTTCCTCCGATATAAAAGAACCAGCCGATGTTCATCTCCTCGAATTTCCGGAACAGCTTCGGATAAACCGGATCTTCCAGAGATTCCGGAAGTTTGTAACGGCAGGAGCCAAGATAGGCGCCAGGTGTCCAGGTAAGAGCGCGAAGCTGTTCGCCCGGAAGTGCTTCCTGAAAATCAAGGACTGTTCCGTTTAAAAATCCCTCAATACCGTTGACCATGCCATAAACGTGGTCGATCTCTTCTGTATGTTTAAGTGCTTCAGATACCACACCGTAAAGACTGCTGTTGATCGCTGCGGTCGGTCCGCCGGACTGTCCTGCGATAAGGTTCTTTTTTGACATTTTGATACCTCCTGGGTGTTTTTTTTTATATTGTAACAGAAATAGAAAAAGATAACATCTAAAAATTCCACCTTTTTTATAAAAAATTTACTCTATACACACAAATATTTCATAGTAAAATAGTAGTATAGATAGAGAAAAGAGGTGAAATACAGATGACAGTAAGAAAAGTACAGTTTGAAACTATGGATGATGTGAATCGTTTTCTGAATGTAACAGAGCATTTTCCATTTGCAGTGGATCTGAAGAGAGGTCACAGGACTGTCAATGGAAAATCTATTCTCGGAGTTGCATCCATCGGCCTTGGCAGAGAAATGGATTTTTGTGCATATGTGCCGGAGATTATGTCCAGCCTTGATTTTTGCATGAGGTAGGTTTTAAGAGGGGAAAAGTGAATAATGGTTGATCAATGGTGAACGAGGATATCGTAAAGTCGCAGAGGCGATGGTCGGTATCCTCGTTTTATTTATTTTTAACCGAATCAGGGAAGTCCCATGGTTTGATTGTGAATATCCGTTTGACAGATGAATTTTGTTGTACAGGGAAATATGACAAATGTAACTATTTAGAAAAAAATCTAAATAGTTATTGACTGGGGAAAACAGTAATGGTATATTCTATTTAGAAATATTTCTAAATACTATCCGAAAGGAGATACACGATGGCGTTTGCGGAAACCTTCAAGGCACTTTCGGACCCTGTGCGGAGAGAAATCCTGCAGCTTCTGAAAAACGGGAAAATGTCAGCCGGAGAGATCGGAGGACATTTTGACATGACAGGTGCAACCATATCCTATCATCTGAAAATTCTGAAGAAAGCAGATCTTGTGTGGGAGACGAAGGTGAAGAATTTCGTGTATTATGAACTGAATACCACAGTAGTGGAGGAACTGCTTTTGTGGCTCAGTGATCTGAAAGGAGGAAATAGTGATGAAAGATGAAGAAAAGAAAGAATTTCTGAAAGAGTATAAAATGTCCCTGATCTCCGGAAGTATCCTTACGATCTCGCCGTCACTGGCAGGAATCCTTCTGTGGAACCGTCTGCCGGAGAAGATCGCCACACATTTTGACCAGCATAATCTGGCCAACGGCTGGAGCAGCAAGCCTGTGGCAGTTTTTGGGATCCCGTTTCTGCTTCTGCTGGTTCATCTGTTCTGTGTTTTTTTTACAGCCAATGATCCAAAGAGAAAAAATATCAACAAGCGCATTTTTACCATGATCCTGTGGCTGGTTCCGGTGGTATCTGTGATCACCTGCATGTCAATCTATGGCCTTGCTCTGGGAATGGACATTGATATGGGAATGATCGTGAACATCATGGTTGGTATCATGTTTATCATTCTCGGAAATTATATCCACAAGGTGAAACAGAATTACACGGTGGGAATGAAGCTTCCCTGGACGTTAAACAGCGAGGAGAACTGGAACCGTACCAACCGTATGGCTGGCTGGGTGCTGATCCTGTCAGGAGTGCTTTTTCTTATGAATTCGCTGCTTCTGAAAACGGAAATTGTCCTGATCATAATTCTGGCAGCAGTGTTTGTACCGATGATCTATTCATTTATTCTTTATAAGAAGGGAATCTGAGAAGATATTCCCGGGCCGTCATTGTCAGAAAAAGGCAGTGACGGCCTCTTTTTTACCAAAAAATAATGTTCAAACAAAGCGGTCCGTGATATGATAATGTCATACAAAAATATTTCCTCAAACACTATAAACAGACATCGGACAGGAGGGATCATTATGACAGAATTAAGCCGTTTTCAAAAAGATGTGGAAGTTGCTGCCAGTGCCCTTGAAATGCGGGCAGAGAACGAGGATGCCAGGGAGGAGGCTATCCACCTTTACCGGAAATTCGGAAGTACAAAACAGGAACCGCTGCGGCTGGCAGTTGCACTGCGGGGATATTTTCTGGAGGAAGGTGTGGAGGAAGCGGAGCGTGCGGATTACGGAGCGTACCTGAAGAAACGGATCCGCCCGGCAGTGGAACGCCTGATCCTGGAAGATGACTGGGAAAAGATCGGGAAGCTTTATGAGAATGAGTGGTTTGGGGAACAGGAGCTGGAAGTGTTCCTGAAACTGGCCGAAGAGTGGAGGAGACCTGCGGCATTGATGGGACTTCTCCATTTAAAAAAAGAAAAGTATGGATTTAAAGAGAAAAAATTTGAACTGTGAACAAACCTGGTGAAAAATGTAATACCAGATGTATTTTGGCACGTACAGACGTACAGAATGTAAATGACAATAAAGAGATATTCAGGAACATGGGATGGAAAGGAATAAAAACTGGTTTGGTCAGAAGGAAAGGGGGCAGATCCGGTGAATCGGAAGCAGGAAGAACTGGGGACACATATCCTGGAAAATGTAAGGAACGAACTGTACTACTATTTTCCATATCTGGACGGTGCTTTTGCCTGCATTTCCGGGAAAGGCTCGGAAGAGACCAGAACCATCGGAACAGATGGAGAATTCTTCCTTTTTTCACCGGAATATCTGCTGGAACTTTATGTGAAAAAGCCGGAGGCAGTGCGACGAGGGTATTTACATATGCTGCTGCACTGCCTGTATCTGCACCTTTTCCTGGAAAATCAGGAGGACAGACGTTTATGGAACCTGGCCTGTGATATTGCTGTGGAACAGATCATTTCCAGAGAAAAGATCCCGGTTCTGGAGACCGGTGGAAATGCAAAAAAAATCCGGGAAAAAGTCTTTCATATTCTTGGAAACGGCGCGGATTCCGCAGAAAAGATCTGTCGGAAACTGAAAGAACAGACCTTTCCATTTCATCTGGAAGAGCTGGAAGAAACTTTTCATTTTGATGATCACACACTCTGGGATAATTGCACAGGAGAAAAAGGGAAAAAGACAAGAGAAAAATGGAACAGACTTCTTTCCTATACTGCCGCAAACCGCCAGGATCACCGGAAACGACGGGGAAGCCAGAAAGGGGACCAGAGGGAAGATGCAGGCCCCATAAGATCCGGAAGATACGATTACAAAAAATTTCTCCGCCAGTTTTCCGTACTGCGGGAGGAAGTGGAACTGGATACGGAGAGTTTTGATTATATTTTTTATAATTACGGAATGGAACATTATGGAAATCTTCCGCTGATCGAGCCGCTGGAATATAAGGAAGTGAACCGTCTTGAGGAGTTGGTGATCGCCATTGATACTTCCGGTTCCTGTGATGGAGAGACTGTGCGGAGATTCCTGGAAGAAACCTATTCCATTCTCAGTGAAAAAGAGAATTTTTTCCATAAGATGAAAGTCTATCTGATCCAGTGTGACTGCTGTATCCAGGATGTAAAAGTGATCCATTCGGAAGAAGAATGGAAAGAATACAGCAAAGATATCACCATACAGGGGCGGGGAGGAACAGACTTCCGACCGGTGTTCCGGTATGTGAAGGAGCAGCAGGAGAAGAAGGAAATCCGCCGTCTTAAAGCCCTGATCTATTTTACAGACGGAGACGGGATCTATCCGGGAAGTAAGCCGGATTACGAGACGGCCTTTGTATTTTTGCATAAAACAGAAAAAATGGAGCTTGTTCCGCCCTGGGCGATCCGGCTTGTGGCAGAGCAGGAAGGAGTGCGTCATAACATATGAATATAAAAGAGGCAAAAGAAGAGATTAAACATACCTTACTGGCTTACAACCGGAAAGATGCAGCCGGACGTTATACATTTCCCAGACTCCGGCAGCGTCCCATTCTGCTTATGGGCCCTCCGGGAATCGGAAAAACCGCCGTCATGGAGCAGGTGGCAGAGGAATGCGGAGTAGGGCTGGTAGCCTATACCATCACCCACCATACAAGACAGAGTGCGGTAGGACTGCCCAGGATCGTGACCCGGTGCTATAACGGAAAAGAGGTCAGTATCACAGAGTATACCTTAAGTGAGATCATTGCCTCTGTGTATGACTGTATGGAACGTACCGGAAAAAAAGAGGGGATCCTGTTTATCGATGAGATCAACTGCGTTTCCGAGACACTTGCGCCGACCATGTTGCAATTTCTTCAGAACAAGACGTTCGGAAGCCACAGCGTACCGGAGGGATGGCTGATCGCTGCAGCGGGAAATCCTCCGGAATATAATAAGTCGGTCCGGGAATTTGATATCGTAACCCTGGACCGTGTGCGTAGGATGGATATCGAGGCAGATCTTGATGTGTGGATGGAGTATGCCTGGAAAAAGGAGATCCACGGATCGATCCTTGCTTATCTTGGCATGAAAAAAGATCATTTTTATTCCGTGGAGAATACAGTGGACGGGAAGTTCTTTGTGACGGCAAGAGGATGGGAAGATCTGTCCGAAATTCTGAAAGCTTATGAGGAACTAGGCGTTGAGATCACGGAGAATCTGATCGGGGAGTATCTTTGTCGGGATGAGATCGCAAGGAGCTTTTTTGCCAGTTATCAGCTGTATCGGAAGTACGGAGAGGACTATGGGCTGAAACGCCTGCTTTCCGGAGAAATGGCGGAGGAAGAACAGCAGAAAAAAGTAAAAATGGCGGAAGGTGCTTCGTTTGAGGAACGTTTTCTGGTAACTGGCCTTCTGCTTAGCGGACTCAACGGAAGTTTTCTGGATTATGAAAAGCTGGATAAAGAGACAGGCGCTGTTTATCAGGAACTCCTGCATCTGAAAGCTTTTCTTCATGATAAAAAGGACATGACGGCGCTGGATGAATTTACAGATGTGAAGAAGAAAAGTCTGGCTGTCCGTCTGGAGGCGGAGCTTCTTAACCTGGAACAGCAGACCACGGAAGAGTTTGTGATCCGTACTCTGGAGGAATTCAGCCTTACTATCCGAAAGGAACATATCACAGATACAGAGACTGGTTTTGAACGGATCCGGCAGCTGTTTACGGAAATGGTAGAGAAGAGAAAAGACTGTGCCAAAAAGATCAGCAGAGAGCTGGAACGGGCATTTGCCTTTATGAAAGCATGTTTCGGAGACGGACAGGAAACGGTGCTTTTTGTCACCGGACTGACCAGGAACAGTCATGCAGCTGCTTTTATCCGGGAGTATGGATGTGACCCTTATTTTGCCTGCAGTGAGAAGCTTCTTTACCGGAAACAGGAGAAAAAACTTCAGGAGGAATGTGAGTCGCTATTAAAAATATGAATGATCCCTTAACGAATACTTATGACTGAAAAGGGCCTGGCATCTTGACAGGAGGGCTTGAGTGGTGATACGGTAACGGTGTCGAAAACAAAAACCAAATAACCGAATGATGAGGTGTGAGAACATGCAGGAATTAAAACCAATCAAAGAAGGTAAAGTACGTGAGATCTATGACAATGGCGACAGCCTGATCATGGTCGCGACCGACCGCATTTCCGCATTCGACGTCATTCTGGGCGACCCGATTCCGGGCAAGGGCAAGGTGCTCACCTCTCTCACCGACTTCTGGTTCAAGCAGCTCGAAGGCGTCTGCCCGAACCACCTCACCGGCATTGATCCCGAATCCGTCGTCAAGCCTGAGGAAGTGCCTATGGTCAAGGGCCGCTCCTGCGTCGCCATGCGCCTCAAGCCCATCCTGATCGAGTGCGTCGCCCGAGGCTACCTGATCGGCGGCGGCTGGAAGGACTACTGCGCCACCGGCTGCGTCTGCGGCATCAAGCTTCCCGAGGGTCTCACCGAGGCCTCGAAGCTTCCCGAGCCCATCTTCACGCCCTCCACGAAGGCCGAGATCGGTGACCACGACGAGAACATCTCGTTCGAGCGTTGCTGCGAGATCGTGGGTGAGGATATCGCCACGCAGATTCGCGACCTGTCCCTCAAGATTTACAAGGCCGCTGCCGAGTATGCCGCGACTCGAGGCATCATCATCGCCGACACCAAGTTCGAGTTCGGTGTCATCGATGGCAAGGTTACGCTGATCGACGAGTGCCTAACGCCCGACTCCAGCCGTTTCTGGCCCGCTGCCAGCTACGAGGAGGGCAAGATTCAGCCTAGCTACGACAAACAATTCGTCCGCAATTGGCTCAAAGCCAACTGGGATATGACGGGGGAGACCCCGCACCTGCCCGCCGAGGTCATCGATGGCACGTCCGAGCGCTATCGCGAGGCCTTCCAGATCATCACGGGCTCCCAGTTCACAAGCATGAAGGAGAACGCATAAGTGAGTACCCGTAGCGCCACGAACAAGCGCACGCAATCCCACGAAGTTACCGGGGTTGCGCGCAAGTCCGCCGCATCTGCTAAGCCCGCTCGCCAGGCAGCGAGCTCCGTTCGCGTCGTGCCGGCTTCGTCTAAGGCACGCCGCAAAGAGCTCGAGAAGGGTGAAAACCTGGAAGGCCTTTCCAAGGAGGAGAAGCGCGCCCGCAAGGCCAAGCAGCGTGCTCGCGAGGATCGTATCTATACGGTGTCGAATATCCTCCTCAAGCAGGACGAGGACTACACCAAGCGCCGTCGCATCTGGTGGATTGTGCTCGCCATCGGCATGGTACTCGTCGTGGCAATTTGGGCTTCGCTCTACTTCGCTCCCGGCGGCACGGTGTCCAGTCCCGTCCAGATGGTCGGCATCGTTTTGTCCTATGTCATCATTCTGGGTGACTTTATCTACGACTTCGTTCGTATTCGTCCCCTGCGCAACATGTACCGCACGCAGGCCGAGGGCATGTCCGAGAACAAGCTCAACGCTCTTATCGAGCGCGCGGCTGCCGAGGAGGACAAGAAGGACTCCAAGAAGAAGTAGCGTTTGTATTCATACATATCGCTAAGATATAAGGCGCGTCGTTTTAGCGGCGCGCCTTTTTACTGTTCTATAGATAGATGGAGTGGCATATGATTCGAGCTGCCCTGACGGTCGAAGAAGCTCTGGAGGGCATGAAGGCCCTGGAGCCCAAGATTAAAAACTATGCGCGCCTGGTTGTCCGCAAGGGCGTAAACGTCAAGCCCGGCCAGGAGGTTGTCGTTCAGTCTCCGGTCGAGTGCGCGCCCTTTGCCCGCGTGGTGGTCGCGGAGGCTTATGCCGCCGGCGCTGGTCACGTGACGGTCATTTGGGCCGATGATGCCGTGACGAGGCTCACGTACGAGCATGTCGATAAAAGCTATTTTGAGCAGACACCCGAGTGGAAGCGCCTGCAACTGGATTCCCTGACCCAGGACGGTGCCTGCTTTATCTTTATCGAGGGTGCGGATCCTGCGGCTCTCAAGGGTATCGATCCCGCCAAGCCCGCTGCAGCTTCTAAGGCAAGGAACACGCAGTGCAAGGTCTTCCGCCGTGGACTGGACTACAACATCAACCCGTGGTGTATCGCCGGCGCTCCGGTCGTGGCTTGGGCGCGCGAGGTGTTCCCGGGAGACGCCGATGAGGTTGCAATCTATAAGCTGTGGAATGCGATTCTGCACACCGCTCGTGCCGATGGCCAGGACCCGGAGAGCGACTGGGAACTCCATGACGCCGCATTCGAAAAGAACTTGCGCTTCCTGAACGACAATCGTTTTGACCGCCTACATTACACCGCGGCAAATGGAACCGATCTGACGATTGGCATGACGAAGGGTCACGAGTGGGCCGGCGGCAAGGG
>OIBR01000220.1_pt1 | contig 23502 bp, 20 predicted proteins | sample 1581101 | NCBI WGS metagenome assembly OIBR01 (sample SAMEA3882522, study PRJEB24775) | human gut metagenome | biome: human-associated habitat; feature: intestine environment; material: feces | place: Netherlands | collected 2009/2010
CTTGAGAATCTGAAAGGACACCCTACTGTTGGGGGTATGCGTGCAAGTATTTATAACGCAATGCCATACGAAGGTGTGGAAGCTCTGGTTGCATTTATGAAGAAGTTTGAGGAGGAGAATCTGTAATATGTATAAATATTTTTGCCTAAACCCGATTTCTCCTGTTGGACTGGAGAAATTCAGTGATGACTATGTGCCTGCCGGTGAGATGGCAGGAGCAGATGCGGTACTTGTAAGAAGTGCCGGAATGCATGAACTGGAATTTGATAAAGATTTAAAAGCGATTGCCCGTGCCGGAGCCGGTGTAAATAATATTCCGCTTGAGAAATGTGCAGAACAGGGAATCGTTGTATTTAACACACCGGGAGCCAATGCGAATGGCGTAAAGGAACTGGTAATTGCCGGTATGCTTCTTGCTTCCAGAGATATCATCGGCGGTATCAACTGGGTACAGGAGAACGAAGAGGATGGCAATATTGCAAAAGATGCAGAAAAAGCGAAAAAAGCATTTGCAGGCTGTGAGATCCAGGGAAAGAAGCTTGGTGTGATCGGTCTTGGCGCAATTGGAGTTCTGGTTGCAAATGCGGCAACACATCTTGGTATGGATGTATATGGATATGATCCGTATATCTCTGTTGCAGCAGCATGGAACTTATCAAGAAGTGTTAAGCACATCAGCAACGTAGAAGATATCTACCGTGAGTGTGACTACATCACGATCCATGTGCCGCTTCTGGATTCTACGAAAAAAATGATCAGTGCAGACGCAATTGCTATGATGAAACCAACTGCGATCGTATTAAATTTTGCAAGAGATCTGCTTGTGGATGAAGAAGCAATGGTGGATGCACTTGCAGCAGGAAAAGTACACAAATATGTATCTGATTTCCCGAACACAACAACCGTTGGTGCAAAGGGCTGTATCGTAACTCCACATCTTGGAGCTTCCACAGCAGAGTCAGAGGATAACTGTGCGATCATGGCAGTGCGCGAGATCCGCGACTACTTAGAGAATGGTAACATCGTTCACTCTGTAAACTTCCCGGACTGCAGCATGGGGGCATGTACAACTGCAGGACGTATCGGAATCTTACACCGCAATGTCAAAGGTATGTTAAGTTTATATACAACGATCCTTGGCGATGCAGGAATCAACATTGATGGAATGGCAAACAAATCAAAAGGTGATTATGCATATGCGCTTTTGGATTTAGACACTTCTGTTCCGGAGAATGTACTTGAAAAATTAAAGAATACAGAGGGTGTCTTAAAAGTTCGCAAGATCTGCTAGAAATCTGACGGTGATTTGTGACAATAGAGTGTTTAAGAAAGGTACATTCTATTGTTTCCTAGATCGGCATAGGAAAGAACTTTAAGGAAAATGGTAACTTAATTCAGAAGAATAAGATGAGGTGCAGCAAAAATGGCAGATATCAGACCGTTTATGAGCATCAGACCAGAAAAAGGGAAGGCAGCTAAAATCGCTGCCCTCCCTTATGATGTTTATAACAGAAAAGAAGCAACTGTGGAAGTGGAGAAAAATCCGGAATCTTTTTTAAAGATTGATCGTGCGGAGACAGGCTATCCGCTTTCTGTGGATATGTATGATGAAAAGGTGTATCAGAGAGCACATGATCTGTTGTGGGGGATGGTAGAGGATGGTTCTTTTATCCGCGATCAGAAAAAATGTTACTATATTTATGAACTTACGATGAATGGACGCACACAGACAGGGATTACGGCGTGTGCATCGATCGATGATTATTTAAATGGCGTCATCAAAAAGCATGAGAACACCAGAGCAGAAAAGGAAGCAGACCGTATTCATCATGTGGATGCCTGTAATGCGCAGACCGGACCTATCTTTTTAGCATACCGCTCGAATCCGGTGATCAATGAGATCGTGGAGAAAGTCAAAGCAGGAGAGGCAGAGTATGACTTTACATCGGAGGATGGAATCAGACACCGTGTGTTTGAGATCAGTGACGATGATAAAATTGCAGCAATCTCACAGGCATTTGAAAACATGGCAGATATCTATATCGCAGATGGTCATCACCGTGCAGCCTCGGCTGTAAAGGTTGGTTTAAAACGAAGAGAAGAACATCCGGGTTACGATGGAACGGAAGAATTTAATTATTTCCTGTCTGTATTATTCCCGGATGACCAGCTTATGATCATGGATTATAACCGTGTAGTGAAAGATTTAAACGGATATTCTTTTCAGAGCTTTTACAAGGAAATAAAAAAACGTTTTGACGTGACAGAGATCACAGATCAGGAAGAAAAAAGACCACAGGAAAAAGGCAGCTTTACCATGTATATGGAAGGACACTGGTTCCTTTGTAAGTTCCGGGAGGACGATCTTGCCGCAGTGGCAGATGATCCGGTAAAAAGTTTAGATGTATCAATGTTACAAGACCTTCTGCTTCATCCGGTACTCGGCATCGGAGATCCGAAAACAGATGGAAGAATCGACTTTGTAGGAGGAATCCGCGGCATGGACGAACTGGTCAGACGCTGTGAGGAAGACTGTTCCGTTGCATTTGCCATGTATCCGACCTCGATCACAGAGCTCTTCTCCGTCGCAGATGCCGGAAAACTCATGCCTCCAAAATCTACCTGGTTTGAGCCGAAGCTCCGCAGCGGTCTGTTCATTCATTCTTTAGAATAAGGAAATTCCTTAGAGCAGGACAAAATGAGAAATGGAATTTTGAAAACTTATAAAGAACTGAGGAAGTTGTGAATCTGTGTCAGGTTCACAACATTCATAGCCTAAAGATGATTTTTTTAAAATTCAAATTCGAATAAAAACGAAGGGAGCCATATATGCTGGCAGAAAATGTAGAAGGAATCGCAAATGCAACTGAGACCGTCGAAATGTTAAACCAGGCGCAGGAAAACTTACAGGAGGTTGCGAAGAACCCTGGAATCGTAGGCACATGGCTGCAGGGTCTGATCCCGGATCTTTTGAATTTTGCATTTCAGGTTGTAGTTTCGATTATCATTTATATTGTCGGAAGCAAGATCATTAACCTGATCTTAAAAATGTTCCGCAAATCCATGGAACGCAGAGATGTCGATACCGGTGTCAGACAGTTTGTACTGCCATTGATCAAATACGCACTATATCTGGTACTGATCTTTATTATCATGGGACTGTTGTTTTTTCTTGCTGCGGTGCTGAATCTTGTTACCGGCGAGAATCACTCCACGGCGGTGGTATGGCTCTGGCTTGGTTCTGCTGGTGTGGCAGTCGGTCTGGCATTACAGGGCAGCCTTTCAAATTTTGCGGGTGGTGTGCTGATCTTATTGTTAAAACCTTTCCGTGTCGGAGATTACATTATAGAACATTCCGGCGGGAAAGAGGGTACGGTAACAGAGATCTCCATTTTCTATACGAAACTGCTCACCATTGACAACAAAGTGGTCATGGTACCAAACGGTACACTCTCTAACAGCAGCATCACGAATGTTTCCACCATGGAGAAACGCCGTGTGGATCTGGTAGTAGGCATTGCATATGAAGCAGATATCAGAACTGCAAAAGAAGTGTTGTATTCTGTTGCAGAAGCGGAGGAGGCAAGACTGCCGGAAGAAGAGATTCTTGTATTTGTGGATGAACTCGGAGATTCTTCCGTAAACATGGGTGTGCGTATCTGGGTAAAAACAGAGGACTACTGGTCTGCAAGGTGGCGCCTGACCGAGAATATCAAGTATGCGCTTGACAGTCACAATATTTCCATCCCATATCCTCAGATGGATGTGCAGATCAAACAGTAAATGACAGGGAGAAAAGAACGGTGCAATTATCATGGTGTTGGGGTCAGATAGTGCATTTAAACTTCTTGATTGACAAATTGCGCAAAGCCGTGTCTGTTTTGTTCCATTGTACGAAAATAAGAAAATCTAAGCCTGCCTGAGTCAGGTTTTCTCAGAGTGACGTGAACGGCAACAACGAGTCCTCCATAACTCGATGCTGCCTTGTTCTGCCATCCGTGGCAGAACATCACTGTGTATTACCAGGCAGTCTAAGATTTACTAATTTTCTCCCAAAGTCACAAAAGCAGTCTCGGCTTTGTGCAATTTGCCAGTCGTTATGTTGTGAATGCACTATTTGCCCCCAACATCATCATATTAAAATTCAGAAAATTATCAGAAAGGCCGGATATGAGAGAAAAAACATACAGTTTCACGATAGAAGAGATCCCGATCATTGTGACGAAAAAACGCATGAAAAATATGTATCTGCGTATCAGTAAAGAGGATGGCAGTGTGCGCATTTCGGCGCCGCATCAGATGAGCGACGAGCGGATTTACCGTTTTGCAAAGGAGCGGATCGACTGGATCCGGGTTTACAGGGAAAAATATCTGCGTGCGAAAGAGGGACGCAGGGAAGTAAGACAATTAAGCGAAGCGGAATTAAAACAGCAGAAACTGCTTTTGAAAAAAGACGTGGAAAAATTGATTGCAAAATGGGAACCCGTCATGGGCGTAAAGGCATCCGGTGTTACGATACGCCAGATGAAAACACGCTGGGGTTCCTGCAATGTGAGGACACACCACATCAATATCAATCTCGCACTGGCGAAAAAGCCGCCGGAGTGCCTGGAGTATGTGGTCGTGCATGAGCTGACACATATTTTAGAACCGAGTCATAATGCCGTGTTCTGGGGCTATATGACACAGTTTTATCCGAATTGGAAGCGTGTCAGAAAATATCTGAATGATGAAGTACCGGAATAAATGTTATACAAACTGATTTTGGGTTTCGTCATATTCGTAATCGATCATTTTTAATTTTTCAGTGATCGCATCGGCATCTACATGAAATGCGGCAACAAACTCAGAAAAAGACGGATAATTGTCGCGGAGCTGTGTATTGACGAAACTTAAAAGCATAGCAGGATCGTTTGGAAGATTTTGATATTCAGTCATAATAAACCTCGTTTCTTCTATATTATGGTAAACGGTTTGCCCGTGTAGTGGGTTGCCCATGATTACCGCAGATATGCGGTCTTTTCTGTGAAAGGTTTCTATGCTAAAATAACATGGGAACGCAAAAAATGCAAGGAGACGATAACAGCATGGAACAAAAGATTGACAAAGAAGTGTTTGATAAATTTTTTACGGAGAGTTACTGCCCGGTTGACTATACAACGGTAAAGGAAGAGTTCGAACAGATCGCATCGGTGGGAAATGATATTTTTACCGGAAGTTATGAGGCAAGAAATTTAAACCGCGAGAATTTCATCCTATACCTGACCAGTGAGGCGTATTGTGATTTTGAGGCTGCCGTGCAGGAGGCGATGGATGATCTGAACCCGGAGATCTTAGATGCAGTTATGGATGTGACGGAAAACACACCGGACGGAGACGAGATCACTGAGAAATACTGGGATACCCAGCGCACACTTTTGAAAGAATTTTTAGAACAGCTTTATGACGAAGTGATCTCAACATGGAGATAATGTTCTGCGGAAGAGTCGGAAGTGAAAGATAAGCAGCAGACAGGATATGGAAAATACGGCAATAAGAATTGGAGGATGTTATGACGAGCTGTGACAGTTGTGTATACAATGTATACGATGAAGATGATGAGGAATATTACTGCGAAGTGGATATGGACGAGGATGATGCTGCGCGCCTGATGCAGGGACATTATAAAGAGTGTCCGTACTACCAGCTGGATGATGAGTATGCGGTGGTAAGGCATCAGATGTAATATTGAAGACAGATAATAAGCAAAAAGAATGGAGAAATATATGAGTTTGGGCAATATAAAAAAGAAGAAAAGATTACTGGCGTTATTGTTATGTACGATACTGGCGGGGGCGTCTTTTATGACGGGATGTGGCAGCAAAGCGGATGAAAACGGATCTGCCCAGGTGTCTGCTGAAGAGAAAAATGTCACAGAAACACAAGAACAGACAGAGGCAGAGTCGGAGCAGATCATGACAGAAGCGACAGAAACTGCACAGACAAAAACACAGGAAACAGAGCAGACGGAAGAAACAGAGCCGGCAGAACTGGCACCAACGGAGACCCGGGAAACAGAAGAAATCATTACAACAGAGGTGATTAAGGGAGAAGCAGATTCGGAGCAGGAGAGTGCATCATCACAGACTGCGGACACAGAGCAGTCTGCTGAGGCTGGAAATCCCCAGACTGGCACAGAACAGTCTGCTGAGATGGAAAACACGCAGACAGATACAGCCCAGACAAACATTTCCGGTAATCTGGTTGTGATCGACGCCGGACATCAGGCAAAAGGAAATAACGAAAAAGAGCCGATCGGGCCAGGCGCATCTGAGACAAAAGCGAAAGTTGCTTCCGGTACAACAGGTGTGGCGAGCGGGCTTGCGGAATACGAACTGACACTTCAGGTATCTTTAAAGCTGCAGCAGGAACTTACGGCGCGCGGCTATCAGGTGTTGATGATCCGGACGACCAATGATGTCAATATCAGCAATTCCGAGCGTGCGGCAGTTGCCAATAATAATCATGCGGCAGCATTTATCCGCATTCATGCAAATGGAAGTACCAACTCTGCGGCAAACGGAGCGATGACGATCTGTCCGACCGCAGCAAACCCGTACTGCTCCAATATTTATCAGAACTCAAGAAAACTTTCCGACTGCATCATAGGTTCCCTGTGTGCGGCAACCGGTGCAAAAAGTGAGGGTGTCTGGGAGACAGATACGATGAGCGGTATCAACTGGTGTCAGATTCCGGTCACGATCGTTGAGATGGGGTACATGACCAATGCGGATGAGGATCTTAAAATGGCGACTGACGATTATCAGCAGAAGATCGCATCGGGAATCGCCGATGGAGTGGATGCTTACTTTGGAAAATAAATAACAGAATGCACGTTGCACGAACATTTTATTATTATTAAAAAAGCTGACTGCCGGGCAAACCGGCAAGTCAGCTTTTTGCGTTTAAAATTTATTTCATGCTGTTCTTTACAGCAGCTTCCACAAAACCTTTGAATAACGGATGTGGACGGTTCGGTCTGGATTTGAATTCCGGATGAGCCTGTGTTGCAAGGAACCACGGGTGATCCGGAATTTCAATCATCTCAACGATTCTTCCATCCGGGGAGGTACCGCAGAGTTTCATGCCGCCCTCGGTAAGTGCTGCACGGAAATCATTGTTGACTTCGTAACGGTGACGGTGTCTCTCATGGATCTCTTCAGAACCGTAAAGCTCGCGGGCTTTAGAGGTTGGATCTAACACACATGGGTAAGAGCCAAGTCTTAAGGTACCGCCGATATCCTCCACACCATTCTGATCCGGCATCAGTGCGATGACAGGATGTGTGGTGTTCGGGTCAAGCTCCACACTGTGTGCATCATGGAATCCGCAGACATGTCTTGCAAATTCAATGATGGCTACCTGCATACCAAGGCAGAGACCAAGGTATGGAACGTTGTTTTCTCTTGCGTATTTTGCTGCGGAGATCATACCCTCGACACCGCGGGAACCAAATCCTCCCGGAACAATGATACCTGCCATATCGCCGAGCAGTTCTTTTGCATTGTCATCATTTAATGTCTCAGAATCGATCCAGTGGAGATCGACGGTAGCGCGCTCAGCAATTCCGCCGTGTTTTAATGCCTCCACAACAGAGATGTATGCATCATGCAGTGCAATATATTTTCCGACCAAAGCAATTTTTACTTCTTTGTTCGGGTGGCGGAGAGAATCTACCATGGCTTCCCAGTCTTTTAAATTCGGTTCCGGGCAATCTAAATGCAGGGCCTTACATGCAACCTTGGCAAGATTTTCCTTTTCCATGGCAAGAGGTGCCTCGTAAAGATACTCAACGTCAAGGTTCTGGAGTACGTTGCCGTTTGGTACGTTACAGAACAGGGCAATTTTGTCTTTTAAGCTCTGATCAAGTTCGTGCTCGGAGCGGCAGACGATGATATCCGGCTGGATACCCATTCCCTGAAGTTCTTTGACGCTTGCCTGTGTCGGTTTTGTCTTAAGCTCACCGGAAGCCTTGATATAAGGGATCAGTGTGACATGGATCAGAATCGCGTTTTCGTGTCCGACCTCATGCTGGAACTGGCGGATCGCCTCTAAGAACGGCTGGCTCTCGATATCTCCGACAGTACCGCCGACCTCAATGATCGCGATATGTGTCTCATCGGAAGTGAAATTGCGGTAAAAACGGCTCTTGATCTCATTGGTGATATGCGGGATCACCTGAACAGTACCTCCGCCGAAATCGCCGCGGCGCTCTTTCTGGAGCACAGACCAGTAAACCTTACCGGTGGTCACATTGGAATTTTTTGTTAGGCTTTCATCGATAAAACGTTCATAATGTCCTAAGTCCAGGTCTGTTTCTGCACCGTCATCGGTAACGAATACTTCACCATGCTGGATCGGGTTCATGGTTCCGGGATCGATATTGATATACGGATCGAATTTCTGCATGGTCACTTTGTATCCACGGGCTTTTAATAATCTTCCAAGAGAAGCAGCCGTGATACCTTTACCAAGACCGGAAACGACACCGCCGGTGACAAAGACATATTTTACAGGCATAGGGTTTTCCTCCTCATAATTATAGTAAATTTAAAAAATATTTCACGTATTTTATAACCCATATAGTATACAACTAAGTTTACGCAAAATCCAGCATAACTTAAAAAAGATAAAAGTGAATTTAGAAATAATTTAGAAAACACATCAAAAGTTCATGAACTGTGTATTGCTTTTGCGTGTTGTTTTCAATATAATAAAGAAGATATTGACGAATATCAGATAAAATCCAGATGCAGCAGATACTGCAGATGTTTGGAAAGGATAGATTATGGATAACCAGGGACCAAATAATTACAATAATGGAAATAATAATTATAATAATAACGGCGGTAATGGCGGCGGTGGCAATGGAAATAACGGCGGCAATGGTGGAAAGGACAACCATAACGGACAGCTTATCATGGCATTTGTTCTGGTTTCTCTCATCGTGTTATTTATCATGAGCATGGTGTCGAACCGCTTTTCACAGATGAGCACCCAGGAGATTTCCTATTCGCAATTTCTGGAAAAAGTGGAAGCAGGTGAAGTCAAATCCGTAGAGATCGGATCGTATGAGATCGACATCACACCGGTGACAAAGGACAAGAGTCCGTACCAGCCGACCTATTACTGCGGACGCGTGGCGGATGAGGATCTGATTCCGCTTTTAAAAGAAAAAGGCGTAGAAATTTACGGAGTAATCCCGGACAACACTTCCACCTGGATTTACAGTATTTTAAGTTATCTGATCCCGTTAGTACTGATCTGGGTACTGCTCGGATTTTTGATGAAGCGTATGGGCGGCGGTGCCATGGGTGTTGGCAAGAGCAATGCGAAAGTTTACGTGGAAAAACAGACGGGTGTTACATTTAAGGATGTAGCCGGACAGGACGAGGCAAAAGAATCCTTACAGGAGGTTGTTGATTTCCTGCATAACCCGAAGAAATATTCCGAGATCGGTGCAAAACTGCCGAAGGGTGCACTTTTAGTCGGACCTCCTGGTACCGGTAAGACACTGCTTGCAAAAGCAGTTGCAGGTGAGGCGAAGGTTCCGTTCTTCTCACTGGCAGGTTCTGATTTTGTGGAGATGTTTGTCGGTGTCGGAGCATCCCGTGTGCGTGACCTGTTTAAAGAAGCACAGAAACAGGCACCATGTATCATCTTTATCGATGAGATCGATGCGATCGGTAAGAGCCGTGATACACGTTACGGCGGTAATGACGAGCGTGAGCAGACGTTAAACCAGTTACTGGCAGAGATGGATGGATTTGATACATCCAAGGGACTTCTGATCTTAGCAGCGACCAACCGTCCGGAGGTACTTGATAAAGCGTTACTCCGTCCGGGACGTTTTGACCGTCGTATCATTGTCGATAAACCGGACTTAAAGGGACGTTTAGAGACATTAAAGGTTCATTCCAAAGATGTCATGATGGATGAGACCGTAGACCTTGATGCACTTGCGCTTGCAACGGCAGGACTTGTAGGTTCCGATCTTGCCAATATGATCAATGAGGCTGCCATCAACGCAGTAAAAAATGGCAGAAAGTTTGTAAACCAGTCCGATCTGTTTGATGCATTTGAGCTTGTTGCGGTCGGTGGAAAAGAGAAGAAAGACCGCATCATGAGCGATAAGGAGCGCAAGATCGTATCTTATCACGAAGTCGGTCATGCAATGGTAACTGCACTGCAGAAAAATACCGAGCCGGTACAGAAGATCACAATCGTACCGCGTACCATGGGCGCACTTGGATATACATTACAGACACCGGAAGAAGAAAAATATTTACAGACCAAAGATGAACTGCTTGCAAAGATCACAACCTACATGGCAGGCCGTGCGGCAGAGATGCTGGTATTTGGTTCTGCGACGAGCGGTGCAGCCAACGATATCGAGAGTGCGACTTCGATCGCGAGAGCGATGGTCACACAGTACGGTATGTCCGATAAATTTGGTATGATGTGTCTGGCAACGGTTGAGAACCAGTACTTAGACAACCGTGCAGGACTGATCTGTGGTGAGGAGACTGCAGCACAGATCGATCAGGAAGTACTTTCCATCATCAACAACAGCTACGATGAAGCATACCGCATGCTTGAAGAAAACAGGGAGGTTCTCGACAAGATTTCAGGATATCTCTACGAGCATGAGACGATCACCGGAAAAGAATTTATGAAGATTTTCCGTGAATTAAAAGGAATCCCGGAGCCGGAAGAAGAGGAGAAAAAAACATTCTTCGAGCAGGCAGAGGATGCTAAAAATGCGTTAGAGCAGGCGAAAACAGAAGAACATGCAAAAACGGAAGGACAGACAGAAATAAAAAATCAGGCAGAAGCAGAAACTTCACGTGCAGCGGAAGATCAGAATACTGTATCCTTGGAAAAGGGCAGTTTTATTGATCAGGTCGTAGACGATCAGACAGCAGCACATGAGGAACACCAGAAATAACGCAGCAGAGGCTTCGCTGCAGAAGTATCAGAAATAAAAGCTGAAAAATAAGATAAATATCAGCAGGATAAGTATAAACAGAACGATCAGAGCAGGAATGAGGTTTCATGTTTAACATCGCAGAAGAATTAAAAAAACTCCCGGATCAGCCGGGAGTTTATATTATGCATGACAGCCACGATGCGATCATCTATATCGGTAAGGCTGTCAGTTTACGAAAGAGAGTACACCAGTATTTCCAGCCGAGTCATGATGAGGGCATCAAAAAGGCACAGATGGTAAAACAGATCGCACGTTTCGAGTATATTATTACGGACTCGGAATTAGAGGCGCTTGTGTTGGAGTGCAACCTGATCAAGGAACATTGTCCAAAATACAATACCATGCTGCGCGATGACAAGACTTATCCCTATATCCGTGTGACGGTCGGTGAGGATTTCCCACGGGTACTCTTTTCACGTCAGCAGAAAAAAGACAAATCGAGATATTTTGGGCCATACACCAGTGCGGGGGCAGTAAAAGATACGATCGAGCTGATCAATAAGCTTTACCAGCTTCGTACCTGCAACCGTGTACTGCCGAGAGATACCGGCAAAGAGCGCCCGTGTTTAAATTACCATATCCATCAGTGCCAGGCACCCTGTCAGGGTTATATCAGCAGGGAAGAATACCGGGAAAGAATCGATGCTGCCGTCGAATTTTTAAATGGAAACTATGCACCGATCTTAAAATCCTTAGAAGAAAAAATGAACGAGGCATCCGAAAATCTGGAATTTGAAAAGGCAATCGAATACCGGGAGCTTTTAGGCAGTGTGCGCCAGATCGCGCAGAAACAGAAGATCACGCATACCGACGGTGAGGATAAAGACATCATCGCGCTTGCATCGGATGACAGGGATGCCGTGGTGCAGGTATTTTTCATCCGTGACGGAAAGCTGATCGGCAGGGATCATTTTTATGTCAGGGTCGGGACAGAGGATACCAAAAGCCAGATTTTAACAACTTTTTTAAAACAGTTTTATTCGGGAACGCCATTTATTCCAAGGGAGATCATGCTGCCGGAGGAGATCGAGGATCACGAGGTCTTAGCCGAGTGGTTAACTGAAAAAAGAGGAGCCAGGGTTTATATCCGTGTTCCGCAAAAAGGTATGAAGGAAAAATTGGTAGAGCTGGCGCAGAAAAATGCAGAGCTTGTACTTTCCCAGGATCGCGAGAAAATCAAACGCGAGGAGGGAAGAACCATCGGCGCGATGAAAGAGATCGAGCATCTTCTGGGGATGGAGGGACTTTCCCGCGTGGAGGCATTTGATATTTCCAACATCAACGGTTTTGAGACGGTAGGATCCATGATCGTCTACGAAAAGGGAAAACCAAAACGCAGTGATTATCGTAAATTCAAATTAAAAACCATCACAGGGCCGGACGATTACGCATCCATGCATGAGGTTTTGACCAGACGTTTTACGCACGGTATGCAGGAGAAAAAAGAACTTGCAGAACGGGAAATGTCAGAGGAATATGGAAGTTTCACAAGATTTCCGGATCTGATCATGATGGATGGCGGCCGCGGACAGGTAAACATTGCATTAAAAGTGCTTGATGAACTGAAAATAAATATTCCGGTCTGCGGTATGGTAAAGGATGATAATCACCGCACCAGAGGGTTATACTATCAGAATAAAGAGATACCGATCGACCGGACAAGCGAGGGCTTTAAACTGATCACGAGGATCCAGGATGAAGCGCACCGTTTTGCCATCGAGTATCACAGATCTTTAAGAAGCAAAGAACAGGTACATTCCGTACTTGACGATATTCCGGGCATCGGTTCGGCACGAAGAAAAGCCTTAATGCGCCGGTTCCAGTCACTTGAGGCGATCCGTGAGGCTTCGGAGGAAGAACTCGCAAAGACAGAGTCGATGAATGAGCAGGCGGCACGGGCAGTTTATTCTTTTTTCCGGGAAGATAAACACGGGTATTCAAGTTGAAGAATTCCGGTATCTATGGTAAAATGTCGTCAGAATCGTTACGAAAAATATGTTTAGGAGAGGACAAAGGATATGGAAGGTGTTGGAGTAGCAAAGATCGCGCAGATCATGGATTTATGTAATTTTCTGCCGGATATGGAATTAAAGGGACATCGCATTATGATCAGTGATGTAAACAGACCGGCGTTACAGCTCAGTGGTTATTTTAAACACTTTGAACAGTCGAGGGTTCAGATCATCGGTACGGTAGAGTACACATATCTGCAGCAGTTAGACGAGGAAAAACGTGAAAAGATTTACAGTGAATTTATGGGATATGATATTCCGTGTGTTATTTTCTGCAGGGATCTGCGGCCGGATGATTCTTTCCTGAAAATTGCAGAGGAGAAAAATATTCCGGTGCTTGGCACAAAACGCAGTACTTCCGAATTCATGGCAGAGCTTATTTATTGTCTGAATGAACAGCTTGCACCGTGTATTACAATCCATGGCGTTTTAGTAGATGTCTACGGCGAAGGACTTCTGATCATGGGTGAGAGTGGTATCGGAAAAAGTGAGGCTGCACTCGAACTGATCAAACGAGGACATCGTCTTGTAACGGATGATGTGGTGGAAATCCGCAAGATCAATGAGCATACACTCATCGGAACGTCACCGGATATCACACGTTACTTTATCGAACTTCGCGGTATCGGAATCATCGATGTGAAAACACTGTTTGGTGTAGAATGTGTCAAGGAAAAACAGCAGATCGACCTTGTGATCAAGTTAGAGGACTGGAAGAAAGAAAATGAGTACGACCGTCTTGGATTAGAGGAAGAATATACAGAGTTTCTTGGCAACAAGGTAGTATGTCACTCACTCCCGATCCGTCCGGGACGTAACCTTGCCGTCATCTGTGAGGCGGCGGCTGTCAACCACAGACAGAAAAAGATGGGATACAATGCAGCACAGGAGCTTTACCGCCGTGTGCAGGAAAATCTCACAAAAAAATCTTCGGACGATGATGAGTAAAAGCCCGGAGTCAAAAGAATAGCATAAATGGAGGCAATATCAGTCATGGAAAGAAAAAACGCATGGGAGAAATACCCGGAAGGCAAAAAAAGAGAAGAGGTATTTCAGTTTGCAGAGGATTACAGAAAATTTATTTCTGAGTGCAAAACAGAGCGTGAATGTACCACAGAATTTGCAAAAAGAGCCGAGAAAGCAGGTTTTGTAAATCTGGATGAAGTATTAGAAAAAGGAACAAAATTAAAAGCAGGCGACCGTGTGTATGCGAATAACATGGGAAAAGGAATTGCCATGTTCGTGATCGGAAAGAAAGGCTTAGAGGCTGGAATGAACATCCTTGGCGCACATATCGATTCCCCGCGTATGGATTTAAAACAGGATCCGTTATATGAGGATACCGATTTCGCAATGTTAGACACACATTATTATGGTGGAATCAAGAAATACCAGTGGGTGACACTTCCACTTGCACTGCACGGTGTGATCGCCAAAAAAGACGGTACCGTTGTAAAAGTCAATGTCGGAGACAAACCGGGCGATCCGGTATTTGGCGTCAGCGATCTTTTGATCCATTTATCCGGAGAGCAGCTTGAGAAAAAGGCAGCGAAGGTGATCGAGGGAGAGAACCTTGATCTGATCATCGGAAGTATTCCGGCAGAGGAAGCGGGCGATGACAAAGAGGCTGCAAAAGAAAAAGTAAAAGCAAATATCATGAAGATCCTTGCAAAAGAATATGATATAGAGGAAGAAGATTTCTTATCTGCAGAGATCGAAGTCGTTCCGGCAGGAGAGGCAAGAGATTACGGTTTTGACCGCAGCATCATCATGGGATATGGACATGATGACAGAGTATGTGCATACCCTTCCTTTATGGCAATGCTTGCAATGGAAAAACCGGAGATCACGAGTGTCTGCCTGCTTGTAGACAAAGAGGAAATCGGCAGTGTCGGGGCAAGCGGTATGCAGTCACGTTTCTTCGAAAATACCGTTGCAGAGGTCATGAATGCAGCAGAAGATTATTCGGAATTAAAATTAAGACGTGCCCTGAAAAACTCCAAAGTACTTTCATCGGATGTATCCGCTGCATTTGATCCGAATTATCCGTCTGTTATGACAAAACGCAATGCAGCATATTTTGGAAGAGGACTTGTATTTAACAAATACACCGGAGCGAGAGGAAAATCCGGCTCTAACGATGCCAATGCAGAGTATGTCGGATATTTAAGAAATATCATGGATAACAACAATGTGTCATTCCAGACAGCAGAGCTCGGAAAAGTAGATCAGGGTGGCGGTGGAACCATCGCATACATTCTGGCAAACTATGGAATGAGTGTTATCGACAGCGGTGTTGCAGTGTTAAACATGCATGCTCCGTGGGAACTCATCAGCAAAGTAGACTTATATGAAGCATATAACGGTTATGTCGCATTCTTAAAAGAAGCGTAAGACCACAGAATTGAGGAAAGCATGAATCAGCAGTTTTTGACAGAACTTAAAGCAGTCACAGCAGAAAACAGAATTTTTACGGACGAACCGATGAAAAAACATACGACATTCCGTGTGGGCGGCCCGGCAGATATTTTAGTGCAGCCAAAGGGAACAGAGCTTGCGGCGGTCATCCGTCTGTGCAGGAAGTATGATGTCCCGTATCAGGTCATCGGAAACGGGAGCAATCTTTTAGTGGGCGACCGCGGGATCCGGGGACTTGTGATCGAGATGCTGTCAAAAGAAGATGAGATTTGTGTGGAGGACGACTGTATCACCGTGGGTGCGGGAATGCTGCTGTCAAAGACAGCAAACCGTGCTGCGGATCACGGACTGACCGGTATGGAATTCGCTGCCGGTATCCCGGGCAGCATCGGTGGTGCAGTTGTCATGAATGCGGGCGCTTACGGTGGTGAGATGAAAGATATTTTAACCGCCATGACCGTCTTAGATCAGGAAGGAAATGAGAAGATTCTTTCTGCAGAAGAGCTTGAACTGGGTTACCGGACAAGCTGTATTTTAAAAAAAGGCTACATTGTAACGGGAGCTAAGATCAAACTGAAACACGGGGAAGAGACAGCAATCCGTGCCCGCATGGAGGAGTTAAAGAAACAGAGAGTGGAAAAACAGCCGCTTGAATATCCGAGTGCGGGAAGTACATTTAAAAGACCGGAAGGATATTTTGCAGGAAAACTGATCATGGATGCGGGATTAAGAGGTTATCTGGTGGGAGAAGCGCAGGTGTCGGAAAAACACTGTGGATTTGTCATCAACCGCGGAAATGCAACAGCGGCAGATGTAAGAACCCTGATGCAGAATGTAGCGGATATTGTAGAAGAAAAGTTTGGTGTCAGATTAGAGCCGGAAGTTAAGATGATCGGTGAATTTTAAACAGGATTTGGATGCGCGCAAAGCGTTTTGAAATGGAGAAAAAAGATGAAGTTCGTAATTTTAACAGGAATGTCGGGAGCAGGAAAAAGTACAGCGATAAAAATGATGGAAGATATTGGGTTTTATTGCGTGGATAATCTACCGATCCCATTGCTGGAAAAGTTTGTGGAACTTACAACATTACAGAGCGCAGAACTGCAGAAAGTTGCAGTCGGCATCGATATCAGAAGCGGACAGTCATTTGATGAGCTGCATGGTGTATTAGACCACATGAAGGATAATGGGGTTGAATACGAGATCCTGTTTTTGGATGCCGAAGATTCTGTTCTGGTAAAACGATATAAGGAAACGAGAAGAAATCATCCTTTAGCGGGCGGCGAGCGCGTGGACAAGGGAATTGAAGAGGAAAGAAAGCGTCTGGCGTTTTTAAAGGAGCGCGCAGACTATATTATAGATACAAGCCAGCTTTTGACGAGAGAGTTAAAAGCGGAGTTGGACAAAATATTTATACAGAATCAGGACTACAAGAATCTGTTTATTACGATTTTGTCATTTGGATTTAAATATGGAATACCGGTCGATTCTGATCTGGTATTTGATGTCCGTTTTTTACCAAACCCGTATTATGTGGAGGGCTTACGGGCAAAGACCGGAAATGATAAAGAAATTCAGGATTATGTCATGCAGTTTCAGGAAGCAAATGTTTTTTTGGACAAACTTGAAGATATGTTAGAGTTTCTGATCCCGAATTATATCACGGAGGGCAAGAATCAGCTTGTGATCTCCATAGGATGTACGGGAGGAAAACACAGGTCTGTAACATTGGCAAATGAATTATACAAACGTCTGTCAGGAAAAAAGGGTTATGGACTGAAAATCGAGCATCGTGATATTGGCAAAGATGCTTTAAGGGGAAAATAAAAGATGTCTTTTTCAAGTGAAGTGAAACAGGAGTTAGCAAAGCAGAGTGGAAAGAGCAGACATTGTCAGATCGCTGAACTTGCGGCGTTAGTTGCTTTTGACGGAAAGCGTCAGCAGCTGATCGGGGATGCGGGAGATGTGCTGGATTCGGAAAATCCGCTTCTGCAGGAAAAATATGGACTGTTACTGACACAGCTGTTCCATGTTAATATAGAAGAGATAGATACATTGCCACCGGAACGCATTCTTGAGACAATCAAGATGTGGAATCAGTCTTTAAGGTGTGCAGACATCACAGAGACGGTAAATGGTATTTTACTGCAGCAGACATGTTGCAGGCGGGCATATATCCGGGGAGCATTTTTAGCAGGTGGATCGATCAGTGATCCGAATAAGTCTTATCATTTTGAGATTGTCTGCCGGGAAATTGCGCAGGCGAAACAGCTTCAGGATGCAATCAACAGTTTTGAGATGGAAGCAAAGATCGTAGAACGAAAGAAACACCAGGTCGTATATTTAAAGGAAGGTGCCCAGATCGTGGATATGTTAAATATCATGGAAGCACATGTGGCACTGATGAATCTTGAAAATGTGCGTATCTTAAAAGAAATGAGAAATTCTGTCAACCGAAAGGTAAATTGTGAGACGGCAAATATCAGCAAGACTGTGGCGGCAGCCGTAAAACAGCTTGGCGATATTGAATATATTAAACAGAATGCAGGCTTAGACAGTCTGCCTGAAAACCTAAAAGAAATGGCGTTGCTGCGGTTAGAGTATCCGGATACACCGCTTAAGGAACTGGGAACATATCTCGATCCTCCGGTCGGAAAATCGGGAGTGAACCACAGGCTGCGCAGGATCAGTGAGATTGCAGATGAGCTGCGTGAAAAAGAATAATGTGGAAATATATTATTGATACGTAGCTGCTGTATTGGAGCATAAACATAAAGTGTGTAAAAAGCAGCACAGGAATGGAGGGTAGTGTGAAAAATAAGATTTTTCACACGTAAGATTTGTGCTAACGCACAAACTTGAGATGCGCAAAAAACAGCGTAAGAATGGAGATTATCATGAAAAAGAGTGTAGTGGTAAACATGCAAAACGACTTAGAGGCAAGACCAATTGCGCTTTTAGTGCAGAAGGCAAATCAGTTTTCCAGCCAGATCTATATGGAATCCGGGGATAATAAGAGAGTCAATGTCAAAAGCATTATGGGCATGATGAGTATGGCTCTTTTAAATGGAGAAGAGGTTGTGATCGATGCTGAGGGTGAGGACGAAGAGGCTGCAGCTGCGGCAATCGAGGAATTCCTGACAAAATAACAGAACAGGTGTAGGGAGCGTATGGAAGAAAAGAAAACATTACTATTTATTTTCAATCCGTTTTCCGGAAAAGCACAGATCAAAAATCAGCTGATGGATATTGTGGATACCATGGTAAAAGCTGGATATGAGGTAACGATTTACCCGACACAGGCACCGGAAGATGCGATACATAAGGTGGAAGTGGACGCAGAGAAATATGATCTTGTTGTATGCAGCGGAGGGGACGGTACACTTGATGAAGTGGTAAGCGGTATTATGCACAAAGGGCTTACCGTGCCTTTGGGATATATTCCGGCGGGCAGCACGAATGACTTTGCAACATCACTGGGAATCCCGAAAGATATGGTCAAAGCAGCCGATGCAGCGGTGAATGGAAGAACATTTCCTTGTGATATTGGTGCATTTAACAATGATTATTTTGTCTATGTGGCAGCGTTTGGTCTTTTTACGGAAGTGTCTTATAAGACAAGCCAGGAGTGGAAAAATGTACTTGGACATGCGGCATATATCCTTGAGGGAATGCGCAGTCTGCATGATATCCCGTCTTTCACTATGCAGGTAGAGTACAATAATGTGCGGATCCAGGATGAATTTATCTATGGAATGATCAGCAATTCCACATCGGTGGGTGGATTTAAGGGAATGACCGGAAAAGATGTGCTTTTAGACGATGGCGTGTTTGAGGTTACCCTGATCAAAAAACCACGCAATCCGATTGAACTCAACGAGATTATTGCATCACTCATCAATCTGGTGGATGATACGGATATGATCTATTCGTTTAAGTCAGATGAAGTAGAGTTCATGGCAAGAGAGGAAGTTCCTTGGACATTGGACGGGGAATTTGGCGGAGCGCATGAGGAAGTTATCGTAAAAAATATCTGCCGTGCTGTCGATATTATGGTTCCGGCAAACAAATGAGAAAGATTGTTATAAATTTAACTTTATTTTTTGAAAGAAGTAATATATAATACCCATAGGGTAAAAATATTAATTTTATGGAGGAATAGCATATGTTAGTATCTGCAAAAGAAATGTTAGACAAAGCAAAAGCTGGTCACTATGCAGTTGGCCAGTTCAACATTAACAACCTGGAGTGGACAAAATCTGTTCTGCTTACAGCAGAGGAGTTAAGATCCCCGGTTATCTTAGGTGTTTCTGAAGGCGCTGGAAAATATATGACAGGTTTCGGTACTGTAGCAGCTATGGTAAAAGCTATGCATGATGAGTTAGGCATCACAGTTCCGGTTGCATTACACTTAGATCATGGTACCTACGAAGGATGCTATAAATGTATCAAAGCAGGATTCACATCCATCATGTTCGACGGTTCTCATTACCCAATCGATGAGAACGTTGAGAAAACCAAAGAGCTCGTATCCGTTGCCCATGCAATGGGAATGTCCATCGAGGCAGAAGTTGGTTCTATCGGTGGTGAGGAAGACGGAGTTGTAGGTATGGGCGAGTGCGCTGATCCGGAAGAGTGCAAGAGAGTTGCAGATCTTGGCGTGGACATGCTTGCAGCAGGCATCGGTAACATCCATGGTAAATATCCGGCAAACTGGAAAGGATTAAGCTTCGAGACTCTTGATTCTATCCAGAAATTAACAGGCCAGATGCCGTTAGTACTTCACGGAGGTACAGGTATTCCGGAAGACATGATCAAGAAAGCAATCTCCCTTGGAGTAGCTAAGATCAACGTTAACACAGAGTGCCAGTTATCTTTCGCAGATGCTACACGTAAATATATCGAAGCTGGTAAAGATTTAGAGGGTAAAGGATTTGATCCGCGTAAATTATTAGCTCCGGGTGCAGAAGCTATCAAAGCTACTGTAAAAGAGAAAATGGAACTGTTCGGTTCTGTTGGCAAAGCTGAATAATATTGTCGCACAGACGGAAGTCCACTTTCCATAATGTTATATTTAACAAAGATTTCAGACTTTACATGAATTTATTGTTCAATATAGCAAAATGATAAAAAAGTGAAATTTTTCTCTTGCATTTTGGAGAGAAAAGTATTATCTTAAGTTCAACAAAACAAATGTGAGAGATGAACAAGGGCGTTCCAAGTAGCTTGGAATGCTCTTTTTTTGTAAGAAGTTGTCACACAATTTCTCATAAAAGCCATATAGGAGAAATTTCTTACTGACATTCATCCACTTTCAAGGTACAATAAGAAATGAGAATTTAAGATCTCTTACATTTGTTCAAAAAAGCAGGGAATAGTCTCAGGGGATTAGACCGGTGAAGAAGAAAGGATGTAGAACATGAGCGAAACAGGATACTTAAATGTAGCAGAGATTTTTGGCGAGAACGTATTCAATGATGCAGTGATGCAGGAGCGTCTGCCAAAGAAGGTTTACAAGAAGTTAAAGGAAGTAATTCAGGAAGGTCGCGAGTTAGACCTTGAAACAGCAGATGTTGTTGCGCATGAGATGAAAGAATGGGCAATCGAAAAAGGTGCAACACATTATACTCACTGGTTCCAGCCGCTGACCGGAGTAACAGCAGAGAAACATGATTCATTCATTACAGCACCGATGGAGAATGGCAAGGTACTAATGAGCTTTTCCGGTAAAGAACTGATCAAAGGTGAGCCGGATGCATCTTCTTTCCCATCCGGTGGTTTAAGAGCTACATTCGAGGCAAGAGGATATACAGCCTGGGATTGTACCTCACCGGCATTTGTAAGACAGGATGCAGCAGGCGCAACACTTTGTATCCCAACAGCTTTCTGTTCTTACACAGGAGAAGCACTCGATCAGAAAACACCGCTTCTTCGTTCCATGGAAGCTATCAATGAACAGGCATTACGTCTTGTAAGATTATTCGGTAATACGACATCAAAGAGAGTGACTCCTTCTGTTGGACCGGAGCAGGAGTACTTCATCGTAGACAGACAGAAATATTTACAGAGAAAAGACCTTATCTTTACCGGTCGTACTTTATTCGGTGCAATGCCTCCAAAAGGTCAGGAGATGGACGATCATTACTTCGGTGCGATTCGTGAGAGAATCGCAGCATTCATGAAGGATGTGAACGAAGAACTCTGGAAATTAGGTGTCAGCGCAAAGACACAGCACAACGAAGTTGCACCTGCACAGCATGAGTTAGCTCCGATCTACGCACAGGCTAACATCGCAGTAGACCACAACCAGTTGGTAATGGAGACATTAAAGAAAGTAGCCGGACGTCATGGCTTACAGTGCCTGCTTCATGAAAAACCATTTGCAGGTGTCAATGGTTCTGGTAAACATAACAACTGGTCAATTACAACGGATGATGGAATCAACCTGTTAGAGCCAGGTAAGACACCACACGAGAATGTACAGTTCTTATTAGTACTTACCTGTATCTTAAAAGCAGTTGACAAACATGCAGATCTTTTAAGAGAGTCCGCAGCAGATGTCGGAAACGACCACAGATTAGGAGCAAACGAGGCACCGCCAGCAATCGTTTCCGTATACTTAGGAGAGCAGCTTCAGGATGTATTATCACAGCTGATCAGCACAGGCGAAGCTACACACAGTCTTGCTGGACAGAAATTAGAGACAGGTGTTAAGACACTTCCTGATTTTATGAAAGATGCGACAGACCGTAACAGAACATCACCGTTTGCATTTACCGGTAATAAATTTGAATTCCGTATGGTAGGTTCTCAGGATTCTATCGCTCAGCCGAACGTTGTATTAAATACAATCGTTGCAGAGGCATTTGCAGAGGCATGTGATGTTCTTGAAAAAGCAGATGATTTTGATATGGCAGTACATGATCTGATCAAAGAATATGCAACAGAGCATCAGAGAATCGTATTCAACGGAAACGGTTATTCCGATGAGTGGGTAGCAGAAGCTGAGAGACGCGGACTTCCAAATATCCGTTCCATGGTAGATGCGATCCCTGCATTAAATACAGAGAAATCTGTGAAATTATTTGAAAAATTCAAAGTATTTACAAAGGCAGAGTTAGACTCCCGTGTTGAGATCGAGTATGAGACATACTCAAAAGAGATTAACATCGAGGCAAGAGCTGCAATCGATATCGCAACTAAACAGATTATTCCGGCTGTTATCAAATACACAACCGTACTTGCTGAGTCTATTACTTCTGTAAAAGCAGCATGTGGTGCGGATGTCAGCGCTCAGACAGAGATCCTGACACAGGTTTCCTCTTTACTGGCTGATTCCAAGAAGGCACTGGCAAAATTACAGGAAGTAACGGAAAAAGCTGCAGAGATGGAAGAAGGCAGAGATCAGGCTGTATACTACAGAGATGAAGTTAAGACAGCAATGGATGAGTTAAGAGCACCGATTGATAAACTTGAAATGTTAGTTGACAAATCTATGTGGCCAATGCCATCTTATGGCGATCTGTTATTTGAGGTATAAACATATCTCAAAACAATAATAGATGTGTGAATCCTGGATTTAACAGCGGGTTTGGCAGCAGATGAAAATCTGCTGTCATGACCGCAGACAGGATGGAAAACAAGGAGGAAAATCCTCTGCTCCTGCAAAGGCAGTCGCATTTTTCTTCGAAAAACAAGGAGGAAAATCCTCTGCTCGCCAATGGGCTCGCATTTTCCTTCGGAAAACAAGGAGGATTGGGATGAAGAAGTTAGAGATTATTATCAAACCTGAAAAATTAGAGGATCTTAAGGCTTTGCTTGACAGTGAAGAAGTAAATGGTCTTAATATTGTAAACAGCATGGGTTACGGTAATCAGAAAGGTATTATCAAAAATTACCGTGGTGCAGAGTATGCAGTCAATCTGTTACCGAAAATAAAAGTGGAGACAGTCGTGGCAGATGAGGTCGCTCCAAAGCTGATCGACAAGATCGTTGAGCAGATCAATACCGGTCATATCGGTGATGGTAAAATTTTTATGTATG
>OIBR01000224.1_pt1 | contig 23176 bp, 27 predicted proteins | sample 1581101 | NCBI WGS metagenome assembly OIBR01 (sample SAMEA3882522, study PRJEB24775) | human gut metagenome | biome: human-associated habitat; feature: intestine environment; material: feces | place: Netherlands | collected 2009/2010
ATCGAAAATGTGATTTATCGTCCTTTTTAGGTACACTATATAATTAGGCGCTTACAATCAATACAATTAATCCTAAAAAAATTCTTGATATATTATCTCCTAATTTAAGAAACTACTTTACCCACCTATAACGCCATGATTTCCCTTTAGAAAATGCACTTTTTAATGTAGTAATAGAGAAGCTTTCTCTAACTCCCGTTAATTTCAAACTTCCCGTTTTATTAGTTTCTTCCACATCAACTATTTCAGCAACAATCATCTCAGTTCCATCATCTTCAACTACCACATATTCAGTAAAATCATATATGAATCTTTTGCCATTATACAATGTATGTCTGAATGATTTCGGACTTGTTTCAGTCAAACTTAAGTCAAATAGTCTTAGCACATGTCCACTAAACAATCGCTGTAATTGATTGATGTTTCTAGATAACCCATAAATTTTTCCTGTTCTACTCACTGGCACTAACTTATCAGTTAATATTTCAGTTGTTTTTTGTTCATATGATTCTATCAATTGCTTATCATGAATAGAAGCTAATAGATATTGCGAATTTTCTGATTTTTGATTATATTTCTCTTGAATTATATCTAATTGTTTCTTAGAATCCAGAGCTCCATTTCCAGATAAAATAGAACTATGCTTTCTTGATAAAGACTTAATAACATCATCAAATGAACCTAATGATTCAACTGCACCAAAGTATGGAGAATAGTAATAACTAATACTGTTATCATAAAGATTAATCATAATATGGTGAAAAAAATCAATATCGATTATAGTGCCATGGATTTTACCATCTAGCCCTAAATCTTTTAATTCCTTTGATAGCTGTTCCTGAAGTTTTCTTAATGGAATCATAGATTGCAAATATTTAGACAAAATAATATCAAAATTCTCACAAACCCAACTCATTTCTGTTGATGATGTTAATTTTTTTGTTGCACCACCATTTACTATAGAAATTCCTTTTGAAACTCCTGTCTTCCTCAACAAAAAGAATCCATAATATCCCTTACGCTTAAGAACATAGAAATCAGTATCACCATTCTTTAATCTATTATTTAATAGCTTTCCATTACCTATTTTTTCACCGATATATCTATAAAACTCTAAATAATCATTTACTGAGGTCTTATATAATCCTTCACCTAATTCACCGTATGGATTTAAATACAATCCAGTTGTTGCTTTCTTGAAGTAAATATCATTACTTTTATAGCCAATCTGATTATCTGCATAAACAACTTTCTCTTCATTCTTTATGAATTCATTTATATGTGTATGTCCAGTAAAGTAAATAGCTTCCTTTTCATAATGATTATTTAAACAAGCAGATACTGGATAATGAGATACACATATAAAACAAAGACCATGCTTTTTAGCATATGCTAATGCATCATAATATCCTTTTTCAAAAGCTTCTGTTTCTTTTATCTCATCTTTTCTTGAAAAGCCTTTGCAACATACTAAACTATCTGCATTCCAAACTGTATCAAACTTTGCAAATCCTGTACCACCATAAATAAGACATTCATCACCTATTTTATAAGTATTCCGTAAAAGCATGATTCCTATTTTTGATAACTGATTCTTATAATATTCCACTCCTACATCCACATTTTCAAACTCAATATAATCATGGTTACCCAAAACCACAAAAACACTTCCTCGATATGAATGCTTATAATCTAATAACGTTATTTCTTCTACCTTCTTACAATATTGACTTTCAAACGACTTAATTTCATGTTTTATTTTTTCTCTATGACATTTATAATCTTCTATCTCTTTGTACTTCTTCTCTTTTAAATCCAATAAAGAAACTACCACTTCGATTTTTCTTATAACCGAATCGGATAATTCTAAAGATTTAAAACTTTTTACCTTTCGATAGCATTCAAATGCATTTGTATTAGAGTCAGTAGGCTTATATTTCTTTTTGTATTTATCAAACTTTATAAAATCAAACTTAGGAAGAATTTCCCTTTTCAATTTTTCTATACTCATTGACAACTTAGCATATGAAATCCTATACCACTGATCATCATCAATCATTTCTTTCATTGCTTTTAATTTACTCAGTTCATTTCTAAATCTTTTAAAACTGACCAAATCATATCTTCTCATGTAGTATGAGAAAAATTCCATAAATAGTTCTTTATCTGAAGAAATATCTCCATCAAATATAACAATGTCTGATGATAAAGATGAGTTATAGAGTCTATTTCCAATTATACGTATCATCTTTTCTTCATCGTTATCATAATATTTTAAATGATGTCCCAAATGAATATCTGAAATATATGAAATTTGTATTCTAGAATCATCACTATAATATGAAAGAGAATTTCCTAATTGATCTACCACAGCTAATTGTTGATTTAAAGCTTGAAGTTCATTTGTATCTGAATGCCAGGTATATAAGCTTGTAGAATAATCCGAGATTTGCTTTGTTAGATTATTATTGGCACACTTTGGATTTCTGCAACAATGCCATTCAATGCAAGTTATACTATCAGCATCCATATAATAAATCTTACCGCATTTATTACACCTTACTTTATACAACTGCTTTTCTCTAATTGCAGTCAAAAAACTACCAAAAGTACCAGGATGCTGATCATGATAAAGAAACATCTCTACATTTTTAAAATCACGATAATGATTTCTAAACTTGTCTACAAAAGTTATAGGCATTGAATCTTGATTATAATAAGCCTTCGTTTCCTGTTCACTTAATTCGAAATATTCATAAAAATCAAAAAATATCCTATAGCGATTGTATTCAAACTTATTCCACTCTTTCTCAGCAAGTTGTTTAATTATAGGCACAATATCTATCTCAGCTTCTTCACAACCTCCGATGACTTCTAGACAACCGTATTTATCTCCTATTTTTAATTCCATAAGCATTTCTCCACTTATAATCGCATAACTATTTAAGTATGCGTTTACACTTTCTATTAAAAACTTATCTTTAAGTAAAATACCACCTCTATAATTGTATCTTAAATGTTATAGAAAGAAAAAAACTTTTATCACAGTTATTTATAGAGCATAACTATTTACTCACATATATTATACCGCATATCTTCTAGTCATGTATTCCCTAAGTCTTCTACAACGCCTCTAATAAGGTGCTAATTATGTTTTTTTGTATTAACAAACAAAAAAGAAAGGCTAAACTGTTCTTACTTACTTAGTATTCATCTGACTTAGAAAATGTATAATATCCATCTATTTCAATTTTACCATTACTTAATTTTTTAAATTTAACAGTCTTCTTATAATCATTTTCTACTAAATAATCACCTACACTATATGATTCATAATATGAATGATAAGGCATTCTTTTGTATTTTGTATAAGCTATTTTATTACCTTTTCTTTTACCAAAATAAATAAAATCACAAGTATTCTTTTTAATTAAACGTTATTCACTCATAGTATGCTCCTATAATTTTGGTAATTCGATATCATTTACAATAATCAACATTCCCATTTTTACTTAATCTCATCATACTTAATTCATTTGCAATAGTCTTCTATCCCTTTAGAATAGAATCATGAGTTACAATCAAGTGACCAAACTCTAAAGAACAATACCTGAGAACAAGGCGATACAGAAATATAAGGCTACACATTATGCATAAAAAAATTGCCTGCCACTTCGTGGCAGACAAGGGTACATGTTTATAATTATTTCACCTGTCTACTTGACAGGGGCGGTTCACAAATCCAAATAAAACTGATTTAATGCAATCACTTCATCTAAAAATTTAAAAGGTATTTTATTATGTGTCTTCTTTAGGTGTCACTGGTGTACGTTCAAAGATTACTACAGATGTTGGTACTATGGTAAAGTTAGTATGTGAAGTGACTGATGTACCTGTAGCAGTAGGATTTAGAATCTCTACACCAGAACATGCAAAAAAAGATGGCATCTCAATCAGATGGTGCCATCGTTGGTAGTGCAATTATTAAGATTATTGAAAAATATGGAAAAGATGCGCCATAATATGTAGAAGCATATGTAAAAGAAATGGTGAACGCACTCAAGTAAACTTGGTCTTAGGATCAAGTTTTTTCTATTTTGAAGCTCTATTATACGTCTTACCATCCACCTTGAATTCAACATTACTTAATCTTGTAAGATAAATAGTCTTATCAATCTTTTTTGTTTTATAATCATCATCACTTGTATAATCATAAGAACAACTATAGAATTCGACTTTGTCTTTTTTTAGTTCTCCTTTATATTCAGATTTTATAAATGATACTTCTCTATTCTCATAATCATTTATTTCATAGAAGTATACTTCATCCCCATTTATATAAAAAGTGTCTCCTTCTAAATTACCTTCTAAATACCAGATTCCATCATATGCATGTTGAATATCATAATTTACTTTTGCATAGATACCTCCACCAAGTAGAATAACACATACTACAATGAGTGAAGCAAATGCTTTTTTATTCTTCTTGAATGCATGGCAGAATGCAAGAAATGTACTTTTTATAGATTCTTCATCTTCAGCCTCTTCTAATTTTGGTTCATGTAACATCTTACCCTGTGTAGTAAGCATGACTCCAATTCCATTGATTGCTTTTCCAAATACCCATAAAAGAATCATTAAAAATACAAAAACAACTGTGAAAAAGATCTTTGTCCTCAAAAAATATTCATTTCCTAAATAATAATACAAAAGAAATGCATTCACTAATATACCTATTAGCGTAAAAATCTTTGATAATGCTTTAAGTTCCCTTCCTAATCTATAGTGCATAATTAATCTCCCTTCATATTAGATTGTCTCTCATTATATCATATGATTATTTAAAAATAGTTTTATTTTCATCAGATGCTCAATACTCACATCTATATTCACAATCTATATAATTAGAAAATCCTTACATTGTATAGACACAAAAAACATGTCCATCTGTCGGAGCAGAGACCTAAAACCTGCATCTACATTAGGAACTCCTTGGAGTTCCTTTCTGTTGCATAAAAATCCCTCTAATAAAGAGGGACAATATTAAAATGAGTTTGCTTATTTTATAGAATAATTAATTTATTTACTGTTTTAGCATAAATTATTTATGTTATTTTTGTGAAAATTTATGTTAATTTGTGATTTTACATAAATCATTTATGTTAATTTAATTTAAATTTATGTTATTTTTATAACTTTTTATCTAATTTCATTACTTTTTACATAATTAAATGATTATAATTTATGTAAATAAAACAATTCATCTATTTTACTCAATCAAATGTACCAGAAAGGAGAAATTATGCTTAGCATCGAATTAAATGATTTAATCAAACAAATAATTAAGACAAAAGCCGAATCACAAACTATAGAAGTTAAAGCAGCAAACAAAGGAATACCTAAACGCTTATATGATACATTATCAAGTTTTTCAAACCAGGACAGCGGTGGAATAATTATATTCGGTATAGATGAATCATTAGGTTTTGAACCCGTAGGTGTCTATGATTTGCAGGATTTACAAAAAAGAGTAACAGAACAATGCAATCAAATGGATCCTGTAGTTCGTGCTATATTTACAACCACAGAATATAAAGGGGTTAATATCTGTAGTGCTGAGATACCATCAATAGATATCACTAATCGTCCATGTTACTATCGTGGTGCAGGAAAGACAAAAGGTTCTTATGTTCGCGTAAGTGATGCAAATTTACCTATGACAGACTACGAAATATATAGTTTTGAATCTTATAAGGCTCATGTTCATGATGATGAAAGACCAATTGATCGTGCTGATTTATCTTTATTAGATGAAGTAGGTATCAATAACTACATTCTTCAAATGAAATTAAATCACCCTTATTTTTCAAAATTATCAGAAGAGCAGATTTACGAATTATTATCTATTACACGAAATGGCGTACCTACTCTTGCTTCTGTATTGAATTTTGGTATATATCCACAAGGATTGCTTCCGCAATTAGCTATTACTGCAACTGTCATTCCTGGTACTGAAATTGGTGAAACAACAAATGATGGTGTTCGTTTTCTAGATAACAAAAGAATTGAGGGAACATTATCTGAAATGTTAGATGAAGCAATTGCCTTTTGTAATAGAAATATGCGTACTCAAACAATCATTGATCAAAACACAGGAAAAAGAAATGATAAAACTGAGTACCCTATCAATGCCATAAGAGAAGCGATACTCAATGCATTAATACATCGTGATTACAGTGTTCATACTGAAGGAACTACTATCCAGATATCTTTCTTCACTAATCGTCTAGAGATTCATAGTCCAGGCAGCCTTTATGGAAGAATGACAGTTGATGATTTAGGAAAAGCAAGACCTGATTTAAGAAACCCTGCACTTGCAACGATGTCTGAATTTTTACTTAAGACAGAAAATAGATATTCAGGTATTCCTACTATTCGTAGAGAAATGAAAGAATACGGTTTACCAGAACCTCTATTCGAAAACAAGAGAAACGAGTTTGTGGTCACTTTATTCAACAAGACAGAAAATTCTATAAATAACAGCGAAGATAACACTGATTTAATCACTTTTTGTAAAACTCCAAGAACAAGACAAGAAATAAGTGATTATTTAGGTCTTAAAACTACTCAGTATGTCTCAAAGAATTACATTCAACCTCTTGTCAATCAAGGTAAACTAAAACTTCTAGATCCCGACAAGCCAAAAAGTAAAAATCAAAAATATTACTCTTAACAAAAAGACTCCTTTCGCAATAATTTTGTGAAAGGAGTTTTAATAATCTAAAAAATCACTAGATATTTTTTTCTTATCTTAAGAAAACTTAAGTACATTACTATATATTCTATTAGTATAATTAGATAAACGGAGGGATCAACTATCCATCACCTAAAGGTAATGGACTTGTAACTGTATCAGGTACTAAACTTCCCATGCCATACAGCAAACATTCGTTTACGGGTAAGATTTTACGCAATACGCGAGTTTTGTATTGCAACCTCATATCTTGTCAATGCACAAAAGAGTGCCTTTGATGAGCAGCACATCTAACGGTTTTCTCTTTAAAAACTGCTACGGTTATTTTAGCATATTGGGCAACAATTTACAAGGCTCCTCCCACCGCCTAAAGGCAGTGGGTTTCTGCCTATGACAAAGGAAAGGATTTATTTATGAACTCGCAGACTAGAGAAGGCGCTACCATGAAAAAGAAAACAATAGTATCTGTTATATTCGCATTAATACTTCTTGTGAGTGGTATGATGTACTGGAAATATTCTAATGATTATACTCATGTAATCAAAGAGAACTGGAATATATCTATTCCTTCAGATTCTCATTATTCAGAAGTTTACAGCAAAGATTCTGAATCAAGTTTTAATGGAGATGGTGTCCGTTATCATGTTTTTACATATAAAAATGAAGAACCTATCGAAAAGATGTTTTCCTGGAAAAAAGATCAAGGAAAAACCATCTATGATGGTAACTATATAGATGCAACAAATAAGTGGTTAGATGAGATCAATGTACTTGCAATAAGTCGTCCTACTCACACAGATTGTGTCTATTGGTATAAGTCACATGAAGACCATAGTGAAATAATCATATTATGGAACAAGAAAGAAAAGAGACTCTATGTAGTGGAGTCATTTATGTAGAAAGAACCTGTTCAAATGAGCAGGTTCTTTTACAATTCGTATTTATTTACAATCCTTTCAAGTACTTCATCAGCATCTATAATGTTACCTTCGTTAGACTGTTGTCTTGAAAGAATCATTAAGTGTATAATGTTTCATGCCAAAAGAGAGATCCTCCACAGCACTATTTTCAAATATAATATAATAATATTTTCATATACCATCCGCTTAATGGTTCCTATTTAGTGCTATACTATTAACAAGCAATAGTAAGGAGGCATAAGTTATGGATAAAGTATTAGAATGGGCAAAAGAATTACAGAGCCTTGCACAAGCAGGACTTTTCTATGGACACGATGTATATGATAAAGAGCGTTATAAGCGCATAAGAGAGATTGCAGCAGAAATGATGTTAACAAGAACAGATGTACCAGCCGAAAAGATTCATGGATTATTCTGTAATGATGTAGGCTATCAAACGCCAAAAGTAGACACTCGTGCAGCTATATTCAAGGATGGGAAGATTCTTCTTGTAAAAGAGAAAGGGCAATGGTCTGTTCCTGGAGGATGGTGTGAATTTAATCTTTCTCCTGCTGATAATGTAGCGAAAGAAACTAAAGAAGAAGCAGGATTGGATGTCTGTGTTAAAAAGGTCATATCTGTACAAGATAGAGATAAGCATAACCTTCCACCTTATGCTTATGGTGTTGTAAAGATCTTCTACTTATGTGAAGTACTAGGTGGAGAGTTTGTTGAAAATATAGAAACAACTGAAAGTAGATATTTTTCTAAAGAAGAACTTCCAGAATTAGCTGAACATAAATGTAACAAAGAACAAATATTGATGTGTTTTGACGCTTATCAATCTGATCATTGGACAGTAACTTTTGATTAGAAATTATATCTTCCAAATTAACACCACTAAAAAAATGGGGCTGTAACGAATAAATAGTATTTACTACTACCTTGAGCGTTACAGCTCTTTTTCGTATATTGCCACCTAAAAAGGTTATTCACCACGTGGCGGTGAATAACCTTTTCATATTTCAGACGCACTTAAAAAGAACTTGCCCCTTTCTTAAAATAATTTTATCAATCAAATAGTTTAGTGTTTCTATGTTAGTAGAAAACTCTATGCAACTTGCATATTTATACTTTTGAGTATATCTTTTCCACAATCTCTGTAAAGTTGAATCTTGACTAATAGAAAGTATTATCTCTTTAGAATCTCGTAGCAGAGAGTTAGTTTCTCTTTTTGTGCATGTCTTAATAAACGCTAAAGACAAATCATCATAATCTATGGACTCTTTGTAAGATCCAAAAAGAGTTGTCACATCGTAAAAATCACGCATCCTTGTATTCAAAACTCCTCTTGAAAGGATTGTTTGTATTTTTTCCGCAAGCAGTGTTTCTAAATTATAAGACCATAACTGTATTGTTCTTTCTTCTAACAACAATGGATATTCATATTTTATTTCATTTGGCGTGATTACATCCCCTGTAGATATATCTATTTTAATCGGAACCACAAGTTCTTCAAGTTTTGCATCTATATGAACTCTTAACCCCGGATATTCCATATTATCCATAACATCTAACACGTCTTTCAAAACAAATTCAATATGATCATCAAGAACTATATCTTTAATCTCGCTGATAATTTTCGTTGTTTCTTCCTTTGTTAAATCGAAATTACGTATTGTTGTATCAATATCCATTGTCGAACGCATTGCAATACCAATCATAGAAGTCACCAATATTCCGCCTTTGATTATAAAATCATCTTTATACTTTGAATACCTTATTCGCTCCAGAAAACGTTCCATCATATATATTCTCAACAAAGTAATTGGATCTGTACCATTTTTCTTAGCTAAATTCTTGATCTTTCCTTTTATTTGTGCAGGAGTCAAATACATTACAACAATATCTCCATATATTGTTTAATTATTTTTTCCAGTCTAAATGTCTTCGCATAAAACATTAAACGGTTTAGATCCTTATCTTTTCTTTTTACATAGGATTTTAATGCAGCATTAAAATCCTGTATTTCAAAATTACTTCTATTTCTTACCAAATCACAAACTGTTCTTTCTAAATCATACATTGGAATCTCATGACCGAATTGATTTACAACAGTTTTTTTACCTAAATCCAATAATTCTCTCTTTACAGTATACACTTTATAGCCAGCGCGAGTTAAGGTAGTTGGATTATAGCCAGAATACATCGTAATATTATGAATCATAGGTTCTCGATCCACTAAACCATAATAATACAAAGCATCATCGTGAGATACCACTCCTTTTGGACAACGTAACGATAATACATAGGCTTCATCTTCTAATGTTTCTTTTGAGATATAAATACCTGGTCCTACCTTTTCCATATTATTTCTCTTAATGAAATTATAAATAGACTGTCTAGACAAATTCACTTCTTTTAAACTTTTTAAATTCAAAACACCATTATTCATATAACTAAGTATTTCATCCATGATATCACCTCATGTTTACATTCTTGCTAATATTATATATTATATTAGCGTTTTTGTAAATCGAGTTCCTCACAGATTACTCATCCTATAAGAATCATACTCAATTATTTTGAAAATTTCTTAGATTCATCTACAAAAATGTGCTTTTATAACACGTAATGTATTCTATCTTTATCAAAACGATTCTGTTGAGGACGCACTGATTCAGGATATCCACATGCAATAATTGCGAAAGCTTCTAAGTTTTCAGGTATATTTAATACTTCACGCACTGCATCCATTCTCTCTTTTAATGGTGCAATACCTAACCATACAGCACCAAGTCCAAGTGAATCTGCTTCTAATAGAAGATTTTCTACTGATGCACTCATATCAATATGGACATATTCAGGCATTCTACAGTTAATACGATAACATGCAACAAAAGTAAGAGGTGCAGATGCACAGCATGATGCATAAGGGCTTGTTTTTGATAGCTTTTCTATTGTTTCTTTATTTTTAACTACATAGAATTCCCAAGGCTGTTGGTTTCCTGCAGATGGTGCAGCCATAGCACCCTTCAACATCATTTCTACTTTTTCATCCTCTACCTGCTTATCTAGATATTTTCTAACACTTGTTCTGTGAAATAATTCTTTCATTCTTATTCTCCTTATCCCTAAATAATTTATATGTTGTCTAATAGTTATTAAGATTATCTCCAAGTTCTATCTTTTTTCTCCCAAATTGATACCATTTTTGGGAGATAAATAATTATATTGGGAGAAAAAAATACAACGTTAGATTACTAACATTGCATTTTGTTTACATTAATATTTAGGTGTTAATCCTACATACATATCTTTGTAGTGTTTTGCACTCTGTTCCCAAGAGACATCTTTGTTCATATTACGAACTACCATATCATCCCAGTATGTTCTATTTTCGAAGTAAAGTGTCTTAGCACGATTGATTGCATCATATAAAAGACCACTTTCATATCTGTCGAATGTAAATCCATTACCAGTGTTATCAAATAAGTTATAAGGCTGTACTGTATCTTTTAATCCACCAGTTTCTCTTACGATTGGTACTGAACCATATCTCATACTAATTAACTGGGTTAATCCACATGGTTCAAATCTAGATGGTACTAATAATGCATCACATCCAGCATAGATGTTATGTGCTACATTTTCATTGTAGGCAATATAAGCACAGAAGTTACCCTTATACTGGTTTTCATAATAACGGAATGCATCTTCATATTCTGCATCACCTGTACCTAATACAACAACCTGTGTATGTTCATCCATAATATGTGGAATTACACTATTTACAAGATCTAGACCCTTCTGGTTAGTCAAACGCGAAATCAAACCAATGACAATCTTATGATCATCTACTTGTAATCCTAATGATTCCTGTAAAGCTTTCTTATTTGCTTTCTTGTTTTCAATAACATTCTGACTGTCATATGGCGCAGCTAATAGTTTATCAGTTGCTGGATTCCAGATATCTGTGTCAATACCATTTACGATACCTACAAGCTTGTTATGATGATATCTTAAGTGTTCTTCAAGACCTTCACCATATTCTTCAGTCTGGATTTCACCAGCATATGTATTACTTACTGTAGTTACAACATTACTATAAGTAATACCACCCTTTAACATATTCGCATCCAACCAATTCTGTGTGAGGCAGTCTTTATTAAATACATAATCAGGAAGTCCTGACCAGTACTGAATAGTCTTTCTATCATAGATTCCCTGGAATCTTAAGTTATGAATAGTAAGTACACAGCTTGCACGTCCTACATTGCTGTCTTTGAAGCATGTTCTTAAGTATAGTGGAACTAAAGCAGCCTGCCAGTCATGACAATGTACAACATCAGGTGTCCAATCTAAATAGTTAAGTGCTGCAAGAGCCGCTTTACCAAAATAACAGAATTTAGGAATATCATCGATTAAATTAGTATATGGATTACCCCAAGAAAAGAATTCATCGTTATCAATAAAATCATAAACAACGCCATCTTCCTGGTATTCCATAATACCTACATAATACTGTTTACCATCTGCACATAAGTCCATAGAGAATGAACCTTTATATTCCATCTTTTCCTGGAACTTTTGTGGAATACATTTATATCTAGGAATAATAACCTTAACATCACAATTCAACTTAGCAAGACTCTTAGGAAGAGCAGACATAACATCTCCTAATCCACCAGTCTTTACAAATGGATAACATTCAGAACCAATGAACGCAACACTTCTACGTGGCCCTAAATCAACTGGAGCTGGAGCAGGTGCTTCTTCAACAGGAGTTTCCTGAACGACTACTTCAGGTTCAACTTTCTTTTCTACTTCAGGAGCAGCTGTTTCTTCCACTTTAGGTTCTTCCTTCACAGGAGCTTCTTTCTTAGCAGCTGTAGCCTTCTTAGTTGTCTTCTTTGCAGTTGCTTTCTTAGTTGTCTTTGTAGGTGCTTCCTCTTTTACAGCTTCTGTCTTAGCTGCAGCTTTTTTAGCTGTTGTTTTCTTAGCAGCTGTAGTCTTCTTAGTTGTTGCTTTCTTTGTTGCAGTCTTTTTAGCTGTTTCCTTTTTAGGTTCAGCTTCCTTTACTGTTTCCACCTTAGCAGCTGCTTCCTTTACTGGAGCTTCTTCTTTAACTGCTTCTGTTTTTGTAGTTGCAGTTTTCTTAGCAGTTGTCTTTTTAGGAGCAGCTTTCTTAACTGTAGTTTTCTTAACTGTTTCCTTTTTAGGAGCAGCTTCCTTTACTGCTTCTACCTTAGTAGCTGTTTCCTTTACAGGCTCTACCTTTTTAGTTTCAGCCTTTACAGCTGTAGTCTTCTTAGTTGTTTCTTTTGCAGGAGCAGTTTTTTTAACTGTTGTTTTCTTTGTAGTTGTAGTCTTCTTAGCTGTCGCTTTTTTAGGTTCAGCTTCTGTTACTGTTTCTACTTTAGTAACTGTTTCCTTTACAGGAGCAGCTTCTTTTGTTGTATCCTTAGCAGCTGTTGTTACTGTTTCTTCCTTAACAGCAGCTGCTTTTGTAGTTCTTTTCTTTGTAGTTTTCTTTCTCATATCTTCTTCTCCAATCTCTTAGATTAAAACAAACCATAAAACCCTAACTTTCTCATTTTCTCTTGCAACATCCCCTACTATTACAATTAAACTTTAAGTTCACTTAAAGTTAGTAATATATTCAAAATATTTCTTTATTTATTGTACCATAATCTGTAAAAGTTGTTTATACAAAAGAGACTTATTCCAAAAAATGGATTTATGCATATTCCTCCAAATACTTATTATATGTATTCTTATCAATACAAACATATACCTTATCCCAGAAAGCATCATAATCATTATTAATAGCTAATCTCTCATAGCATTTCTCTGCATTCTCTTTCATAACCACGAAGTACTTCTGCTTCTTCTATAAGTCCTATCTCATCAAATACTTTCACAGCATCAGCATATGATTTTAAATCTAATCCATCCATAACTAATCCTGTAATAGAATCAATAACAGCAATAATATTCTTAATCCACGAAGGATACTTTTCTAATTCACTTCTTATCTCAAGATATTCATATATATCAGTTATTACCTATACCAAGTCTTCACCATTTATGATTTCTGATATTGCATGATCCATAAAGTTCATTTCTTCAGTCACCTCTCTTGTAATATATTTTACCATTATTCTCTCAAACAATAGAAAAAATGAATCACTCGCAAGGATCATTTCAAAACATTCCATGTATTTAAATGGGGATTTGCGTATGTTTAGCACTTATACGAATGGGGATTTGCGTATGTTTGGCACTTATACGAACGGGGATTTGCGTATGTTTAATACTTATACGAACGGGGATTTGCGCATTTTCTGCGTTCACTTGCACTCTAATTCAAGTCATAATAGAAAATGTGAAGTGATAAATATTCATTACTAATCAAAGGAGCGAAACGTATAGGAAAAAGTACAATTGCTAAAGAGTTAGCAGAAAAAGAATTTAAATCATACATACTAATAGACTTTGCACATACAAGTAAGGAAATCATAGAATTATTCGATGACATGTACAATCTAGACTTTTTCTTTTTACAACTTCAACAATTCACAGGTGTTCGCTTATATGAGAATGAATCAGTCATTATTTTTGATGAAATACAACTCCTTCCAAAAGCTAGACAAGCAATTAAATATCTGGTGGCTGATGGAAGATACAAATATATTGAAACTGGATCTCTTTTATCCATTAAGAAAAACACCAAAGACATTTTAATACCTAGCGAAGAACACAAGATATCTATGTATCCTATGGACTTTGAAGAATTTTTATGGGCTATCGGTGATAATATGACTGCCAATACAATAAGACTACTAATGAAGAGTAAAAAGCCCGCTGGTAATGCACTACATAGAAATCTTATACGCACTTTCAGACTTTATATGCTTATAGGTGGCATGCCTCAAGCTATAGAATCATATCTAGAAAGTAATAATTTACAAGTAGTAGACGAAGTAAAAAGAGAAATTATAGACTTATATGAAGAAGACTTCATCAAAATTGATGGAACTGGACTTGCAGGAGACATTTATGATGCTATACCAGCAAATTTAAGCAGTAATGCATCAAGATATATATTATCAACCGCAAGAAATGGCATAAGATCAAATAGAGTTCGAGAATTAATTCCTGATATGCTTAGTTCATTTACTGTAAATATTGCATATCATGCAAACAACCCTAATGTTGGTATGTCTCTAGAAAAGGATATTAATCGTTATAAATTATTTCTTTCTGACGTAGGATTGTTTATAACACTTATATTCAAAGATAAAGATTTCACCGAAAATATCATCTACAATAAACTCTTATCAAATAAACTCGATACTAATCTAGAATATGTGTACGAAAATGTCGTAGCTCAAATGTTGTTGGCGAAAGGCAATAATTTATTTTATTACACAATGAATAGTGATAATTCTAATCATCTATATGAAATTGATTTCTTATTTTCCAAAGGCAATAAAATATGTCCAATAGAGGTTAAGTCAGGAAACTATAGATCCCACAAATCATTAGATTTATTCTGTGATAAATTCAGCAATAGAATCAAAGATAAATATATTGTTCATACGAAAGATTATAAATCAGAAAATGGAATTCAATATATTCCTATTTATATGGTTCCATTTATTTAATATTCTATCAAACAGATTGATTATGCAATGCATAAGATATATAATATAAGTGCAATAGAAAGAGAAGGAGTTGATATTTATGGCTAACACAACTAATTTTAGCGTCCGTATGGATAGCGATATCAAGAAACAGTGCGAAGCGGTGTATGGTGAATTGGGAATCAATCTTACTACTGCCATCAATGTATTTCTTCGTCAGTCACTTCGTGTTGGCGGTTTCCCTTTTGATGTTCGCTTAAAGCAACCAAACAAAGAAACAATAGAAGCAATGCTAGAAGCAGAACGTATCGCTCGTGATCCATCTGTAAAACGCTACTCTGATGTAGAGGAAGCATTAAAGGCATTGAAAGAATGAGAAAAAAGCTAGATATTATTTGGACAAGTCAATTCAAAAAAGACTACAAGCTAGCAATGAAACGCCATCTTGATATCGACCTTCTTGACGATATCATTCGCAAACTTGCAAATAATGAACAACTTCCAGAGAAAAATAAAGATCACGCTTTAACTGGAAACTGGGTTGGGCATCGTGAGTGCCACATTCTGCCAGATTGGCTATTGGTATATCGTATTGAGAATGATTTACTCGTCTTGACATTATCCCGAACAGGAACACACAGTGATTTATTTGGAAAATAACAGCACCTGGTACAATTACCAGGTGCTGTTCTCATTTAAAGAAAACGAACTCCAAACAAGCTTTCAACATTATTCACTCGCGTCTCAGATAAGATTTAAACTTATAATTTTTAGCTTAAGAAACCTATACACCATGGAGGGCTTTAGGGAGTGTAGTACCCTCTCTTGTCTTTAATGATTAGTAAAAAAAGTTCGCTGTACTATAGATACAAATGGTGAATGAAATTATAATGAGAATATATATCAAAAGCGGTGTGTATTACATATGAATGAAGTAAGTAACAACGAATTTCTAGATAGAGTTTCTTTATTGATTGAAGTTGAGCAAAATGGCGATAATCGAGCTGAATACGGTAAATATATAATTAGAAACTTATCGTCTTATTTAACTGAACATTATGGTAAGAGATATTCCTTTGACAACCTAAAACTAATGAGAAAGTTTTATAAAATCTATAAAACTGACGCAATTGGGGAAACAGTGTTTAGCCAATTCAATACTATCCTGTCATTATTACTGGACGTAAATTTTATCTAAGCTGGCCGCATTATTTGAAAATAATGAGAATTACTAATATCGAAGAAAGACATTTCTATGAAATTGAATCTGTCAAAAATGATTGGAGTCTATCAGAACTAAAAAGACAATATGATTCTTCATTATATGAGCGTTTAGCGTCAAGTAAAAACAAAGATGAAGTGATATTGTTATCAGAAAAGGGACAAATAATCGAAAAGCCAGCATATGCAATTAAAGATCCATATGTATTAGAATTACCTGTATATTCTGAAATTGAGTTAGAGAATAAGATTATTTGACGGATGTAAAAGGATTTTGACACGCATTATAAGTGATGTCAAAGCTATTTGATAGACAATATTGGGTGTTATTCCTACAATAGAAGTACAAGGAGGTATAGTTGCATGGAGTATGATATTGGAAGCAAAATCAAGGCAGCACGAATTGAAAAAAAGCTAACGCAAGAACAGGTTGCTCAATTGTTGGGTGTAAGTCGTCAGACCATCTCAAATTGGGAAAACGAAAAATCCTATCCAGATATTATCAGTGTTATTAAAATGAGCGAATGCTACAATATCTTTCCTTGCGTGATGATTGATATCTTTCCTTGCGTGATGATTGATGCTTGATAATCTCCTTCAAGTTTGCTACAATGACAGAAGAAAATTTTAGTGGACTTTTCCGGATTTGGTCATCTTTTTGCCACACAGCTATCTTGGGGTAGTTGTGTGGCTTTTTTGTTGCCTGAATCTCGGAAATATCAGCAGAATGGAGGACTATATCTGTATGGAAAAAAACTTTTTATCTCTTATTAAGACGCGCCGTAGTGTACGAGCTTATAAATCGGAACCTGTCCCTTCCAAGGTTTTGAACGCAGTCCTGGAAGCAGGGACTTACGCTCCTACCGGCGGAGGACATCAATCTCCAACCATCATTGCAATTACAGATCCCAAATATAGGCGAGAGATTGCAAAACTAAACGCAGAAGTGATGGAGAGCAACACAGACCCTTATTATGGTGCGCCTGTCGTGATCCTGGTTTTGGCAGATGGATCCGCAAGCACCTTTGTTGAGGACGGAAGCTGCGTCCTTGAAAATATGATGCTCGCTGCCCATGCCCTTGGCCTGGGAACTGTATGGGTACATCGTGAACGTGAGATTTTTGACAGTGAAAGTGGCAAGGCTCTCCTGCGAGAGTGGAAGCTACCGGAAACCTTGCGTGGCGTCGGGGCGATTGCATTGGGTTATCCGGCCCAGGAAGCCGTCCAACCCGCAGCACGCAAACAAAACTATATTGTTCGAATTTAATGTTCCACTGTCTGGCGTAATTTTTTTGCGCCGGACAATTTATGGAGAGGAGGAAAAGTATGCAGACCGATAATAAAATGGCAGTTGCTCCTGTTGGAAGGCTCATTTGGCAAATGTCGATACCGCCACTAATCTCCATGTTCCTGCAATATTCCTATAATCTGATAGACAGTGCCTTTATAGCGCGGTTGAGTGAGAATGCACTAACGGCTGTTTCTCTGTCATTCCCGATTACAACACTGATGAATGCGGCGTCTATCTGGATCGGTGTCGGCGTGAATGTACTGATTGCAGGATATCTTGGGGAGAAAAAGCAGGATGAGGCAAATACCACCGTCACACATGGATTGTTACTGGCCTTTGGAGTTGGTGCTTTGCTCAATCTTCTGGCATTACTTATTATGAAACCCTACTTTGGGGCATTCACCAATAATGAAGAAATTTATCAGTTGAGTATAGCCTATATGAGCGTATGTTCGTTCATGCAAATTCCCAACATGGTGCATATCGCAATCCAGAAGATGATACAGGCTACCGGGAACATGGTTGCTCCTATGTGGTTCCAGATTGCAGGAGTGGTCGTTAATTTTGTATTCGACCCACTCCTAATTTTTGGTATTGGTGTTTTTCCAGCTATGGGAATCCGTGGCGCTGCGGTGGCTACTGTTGCGGGCTATTTGTTATCCATGATTTTGGCATTTGCCTTGCTGCTGGGAAAAAAGCAGAAAGTTCAGATAAAGCTCAAAGGATTTCATTTGCAAAAGTGGTTGATTGGCCGTATTTTCACCCTTGGACTGCCATCTTTTATTATGAATGCCCTTAGTTCTTTTATGGTGACTTTTGTAAACTTTTTTCTGGTGGCATATTCCGATACAGCGATTGCATTCTTCGGTGCGTATTTTAAGATACAGCAGCTGATTGTTATGACAGTAAACGGCTTGATTCAGGGCTGTTTGCCTATTATGAGGTTTAACTACGGTGCAGGAAACAGAGATAGGCTGCACTCCGCCTTCCGATACGGAACCGCTTTGGTCTCCGGTATGATGATACTGGGAACATTGACCGTCAACTTCTTTCCAATGCAGCTTTTGGAACTATTTACAGCGTCAAAAGCCATGCGCTCCTTTGGAATATCCGCTATGCGAATTATGGCGGCAAGTTATCTGTTTTGCGGTCTCTCTACCATGATTTCCACCTATTTTCAGGCGACTGAAAAAGTAGGTTCCAGCATGGTGATTCAATTATGCAGGCAACTGCTTTTCCTTGTTCCTGCCTTATGGTGTCTGGACAAATTATTCCAACTGAACGGAATCTGGCTTGCATTTCCTGTTGCGGAAACCGCCACTATGCTCATTGCTCTCGTAATAACGGTATGGTATCGCCACAAAAATATCTTATAACATGTTCCAAGTAGGAGAAATGATGAACAATACTTTTATGAAAGAAAAACCAGTATTGCCACTGATTTTATCCATGCCGGCTAAGATTATGCAGACACTCAGGGTTGCCCCGTAGATTGACATTTATCTCTTCATATCCTTTGAGACCAGCTTGTACGGCTTTGCTTCAATACCGTCTATTATCTGATAAATCCTTTTGGGATACTTGAACTTTTCCCCGTACTTTCGAGCGAGTTCTCTTGGCATACTGAGGAATTTTTCCGACTCAATCAATGCATAACAGATAAAGAACTTACTCGCAATAATATCGACCATTTCTTTGTTATCTTCATAAACCGTTCGAATAAGCAGAAGCCTTCTCACCTTCCTCGTTGCAGATAATAGCAACTTCATCATCGAATAGCATATATTCTTCAATATCGCCTTCCACAAGAGACTGCATTGCTTCAAGTGTATCCTCGATTTCAATGAGCTTCGGATACCTGCCCGGCTCAATAAGAATGACGGAAATCTTCTCAGGTGCTTCAACCTTTTCAAAGTGTTGAGCATCACTTTATTTACTGCTAAAAGGCGCATAATTATTCAAATTAAATGAAAAAGGCATTACAGATAATACTATTCATATTATTTGTAACGCCTTTTTATGTTATTATGTGCAAAAAAGAAAGGGAAGGAAACGTTCATCCAACACCACTCTTCAAAACATTTCTATCCCTAACAACGAGATTATGATAATGACAATATAAAATCAGGATACTTACGATAATCTGATTCCAATGTGATAATGTCTCAATGTGTCCGAGTTGATATTGTCCCAATTGGAATAGAATTTTTTCTCATACAGTGAAAGAGTTTCTTCTTACCTATTCATAAAAAAAGCCGAAAACCCTTGAAAATAAAGGCTTCCGGCGTTGTTAGCTGGCGTCCCAGATAAGATTTGAACTTACGACCTTTCGCTTAGGAGGCGAATGCTCTATCCAGCTGAGCTACTGAGACACTTACAAGGGGGCTTATGCCCCTTTTTATAATTCGCGATGTACCTTGACACCATTCTCTTTCACAATCATACCAGGAACACCTACTACTGTACAGTTTGGTGGTACATCTTTTAATACAACTGAATTCGCACCTACAATACTGTTATCTCCTATAGTAATATCCCCAATGATTTTTGCACCAGCTGAAATCATTACATTATTGTGTAAGGTTGGATGTCTTTTACATGTATGTTCTCCTGTACCTACCCCTCCAAGAGTCACACCTTGATATAATAAACAATCATCACCAATAATGGTTGTTTCCCCAATTACAACTCCCATACCATGGTCAATAAATAATCGTTTACCAATCGTTGCACCTGGATGTATTTCAATCCCTGTAAAAAAGCGTGCTACTTGTGACAAGAAACGTGCAATTAATTTCATATGACATTTTGTCCACAAGAAATGATTGATGCGATAAAAAAAGATAGCATGTACACCTGGATAGTTCAATATGACATTGAACCAGTTACGTGATGCTGGATCATTTTCTAATACTGCACCAACAATAGTTTTCGCCATTCTCCCCACTCCTTTTTCCCTATTATAAGGATTTATCATTTGATGGTCAAACAATGTAATAATAAATCCTAGTCACCTTAGGGATTACATACTATCATTGACAAAATATAATATATTTTTTATTATCTCTCTAAACAGGGAGGATGTTATGTTTCATATTGCGATTGTAGATGATGATCAATCGATTCATCAAAAGTTAGAAGAAATGATTACTTCCATATTATTCAAATACCCTATTTCTTTTAAAGTATCTCATTTCTTTTCTGGTAATGAGTTTCTCAACTCATTTCTAATACTCTTTACTTAATAAGAAATCTACTATATTCATTGTTTTTATTCCTTCATAATTACCACCTGCAAAATCATCCGCCATCACAACATACTTAGGATAATTATCTCTGATCTCTAAAAGCTGTTCATATTCCCTTTTCTGTGTTTTTTCAGATTTGATTTCTTGTGTCATCTGAACATAGATTTTTTCATTTTGTTTTGTAGCAACAAAATCAATTTCTTTATCTTTTATCTTACCAATATAAACATCATAGCCTCTTCTTTTAAGTTCTAAATATACTATGTTTTCTAGAGATGAAGCAACACTATCTACAGTATAGCCCAATACAGAATAACGTAAAGAAACATCCGCATGATAGAATTTCTCCTGTGTTTTTAATATATTTTTTCCCTGCAGATCATATCGAGAACACTTATGAAGAATATAGGCTTTCTGTAATTTCTCTAAATGACTATGAACTGTTTCATTATCAATTTTTCTCTGTTCTGATTTGAAATAATTAGAAATTGATTTTGCAGAAAATGTATTTCCAATATTATTAAACGTATATTTTACAACTCTTTCTAGCTGGTCTATCTTCTTGACTTGGTTTCTACGTACAATATCAGAAAAAATAGTAGAATTATAGATGTCCTTCACAATCGTGTAAACTTCATCCTGAGAATAATCCTGTAAATGAGTTGCAGGGAATCCACCCAATCGTACGTATTGGCTAAATTCCTGTTTCAAATCCTTAAGAGTCATATAGCTTTTCTTGAACATAAGATATTCTTCAAATGACAAAGTATAAATATGAAATGTAATATATCTTCCCGTTAGATATGTGGATATCTCCGAAGACATCATTCTTGAATTAGATTCTGTAATATAGATATCTACATCAAAGTCTGAAGCAAGAGTATTCACTACTTTTTCCCATCCTTCAATTTCTTGTATCTCATCTAAGAATAAGTATGTCTTTTTTGATTGTATTATTTTTGACTTCAATTCCAGATACAATTCTTTTGTTGTCATATCTCCATATTCCATAGAATCAAAGCGATAATTAAGAATCTGTTCATCATCCACATGCTTCTCTTCTCTTAGTTTTTTAATAATCATCTTCAGAATTGTTGATTTACCGCAACGTCGAACTCCAGTCAATATTTTCACAAATGGAGTATCTACAAAAGGCATGATTTTGTCTAAATATAAAGGTCTTTCTATCATACAATCACCTCTTTCATATAGATTTATCGCAAAGCTATCATTCTCACAATAGTTTTGCGGTTTTAAACCGCAAAGCTTTCAATCATAATAAACTATTGCGATTAAAAAGGTGTCATTTTACTGACACCTTTAGCCTTTATTAGGAAACTTAGAATATACAAATTGACGTAAACGTGGATGTTCTCTCTTATAAATGAGCTGATAAAGCACATATGCAATTATACTTGCTGCTACAGCATCCATAAATGAATGCTGTTTGATGAACATTGTAGATAATGTAATAAGTACTGCTGAGATAATCGCAAATATATGCATTGGTTTATTATCTTTGAATTTCTTTGATTTAATAAGTGCTATCGCACATCCTATTGAATTAAATACATGAATACTTGGAAATACGTTAGTTGGTTTATCTGCTCCATAAATGAATCTTAACCAGAATTGTTCAAAGGCATTCCCTGTAAGTACTTCTGGACGGTGACAGAATGTTGTTGGGAAGATTGTGAATATGATAAGTGAAATAGTCATACCACAGGCTAGAAATGAAAAGCCACGATAGAATTCATCTGCATCATAAAAAAACAAGAATAATAAAGTTCCTGCAACAAATAAAAACCAATAGATATAAGGAATAATAAATGCTGGTACAAATGGTATGATACGGTCTAATCCTACATACATATCAAAGAAATGACTAATATCTCTTTGTTGTAAGCCAAAGTACCAAGGCATATAAAATACAAAATAGACAAGAACCCATGCATGTTCATGAGTCTTTATGAATTTCTTAATCATTTAATCACCCAAATTTTATTCTATCGATTCAGTAGGTAATAGTCAACATAAAAAAACAGTGATAGAATCACTGTCTGATTCCAATGTGATAATGTCTCAATGTATCCAAGTTGATATTGTCCCAATTG
>OIBR01000230.1_pt1 | contig 23009 bp, 16 predicted proteins | sample 1581101 | NCBI WGS metagenome assembly OIBR01 (sample SAMEA3882522, study PRJEB24775) | human gut metagenome | biome: human-associated habitat; feature: intestine environment; material: feces | place: Netherlands | collected 2009/2010
GGGGCACCAGCTGCATTACCGATGATGACACCCAGTTTTTTGACGGGTTCCACCTGGACGAAAAATACGGCCTGCCGGACTGGACAGCCGAACTGTTTGATGATATGCAGCGCTGATGCTGCCCCACCCCAAAAAGGAGGTTCCCTGTGGCACTGGACTTTTTGATTTTGTACGAACACACCGTTCGGGAATATGAGAGCGATCTTTTGCTCAAATTGGAGCTGGAGCGCCGCGGCTACACCGTGCGCATCCGCCAGCTGCTGGATGCCAAAGATCTGCGCCTGTTTGGCAAAGACAAGCCGGAAGTTCTGGTTGCCAGCTGCATGTATGACAACGAAGCCATCAACAGCCATGTGTACAACAACATTGGCAAATGCAACAAGATCGTCAACCTGCACTGGGAGCAGATGCTCTCCGACACGCAGGAGGAGGGCGATTGGTTCAACATGAACGGCAACGCCAAGCGCTGCGTGCAGACCTGCTGGGGCAAGCGCACCGCCGCCCGCCTGCAGGCCCACGGCATGGACGCCAGAAAAAAGCTGACCATCGATGAATGCCTCACCTACCTTACCCTGGTCACGGAATACGCCAAAGAAGTGATGAAAGCCAAAAGAGTATATAACTACTCTTCCAGCTTCGGCGGATATCTGACACTCCGTTACCTCATCGAAAAAGGGGACCCTTTCACCAAAATCGCCCTCCGCTGCCCGGCGGTTTGCATGTATCAGTCCATGATGAGCTACCTGTCGGAAGATGACAAAAACAAACTGCGCAAAGGCAAGGAAATATCCGTAGGCTTTGAAAGGAAAATGAAGGTGGATCAGTCCTTCTTCGATTCCCTGAAAAGTTTTGACGTCATGAAACACGAATACTTCGACTTTGCTGACAGCATGCTCATTATCCACGGCACAAAGGATGAAATGATTCCCATTGAAGAATCCCGCCGCTTTGCCGAAAACAACGTCATCGAATTCATTCCCGTGGAAGGCGCCAACCACCCCTTCCAGAATCCGGACCACATGGCCCTGGCTATCCATAAGATTATCGAATTCTTTCATGGATAAGAAAGGCCGCCAGGCACCATCAGGTTCATGGGATTTATAAGAGAAAGCAGGATACTTCGCCCGGATCCATTTCGGTCAGGCATGCAGCATATGTACCCTGATGAGCCTGGGAAAGAAGCCTGCGTTCCGGGCTTACCCTTTATATCTCCACAGAAAAAGGACTTTGCGCCCCTTCGGGCCAAAGTCCTTTTTCTGATTTTCACAGGGCTGTATTTATTCGCAGATCCCTATTATTTGCCTTCCATCACATCGGTGAAGTTCTTGATAATGACGATCGGTGTTTTCTGGTTGTCGTTGCCGAAGGGGTTGTCGATGAGGATTTTGGCAATCTTTTTCGGATCGAGGCCCTTGCTCCTGCCGAGGACGGCGGCCCGTTTCAGGTCGTTTACATCGGCAATGACGGCACCGTAGGCGCCGGTGGCTTTTTTAATTTTTTCGCACACATTGTCTGTGTCGGCGGGACCGTAAACCAGGCATTTGTCGAAAGGCGGCATGGTGCCGGTTACGTCGTCGATGAGGGACGCCTGGCGGCAGCGGGCGTAGAATACGCCGTTTTTACCGAAAATCTTAGCCACAGCGCCCAAGGCGAAGGAGAAGAGCATATTCCATTTGCCTTCTTCGTCCATGGCTGCCTGCATGCCGTAAATGCTGGCCATGGAGCCGGCGGACGGTACGAAGCGGTTCATCAGTCTTGCCTGCCAGCATACGTTCAGTTCTTCCGGACGGACGTAGCGGTTCTGGGTGATGGCTACCACCGATTCGGCGGAGCATACGATATCATGATCGGTAATCTGGTCTCCTGCATATTCCAGGATGGCATCCACAATGTTATCATGATGGGTGAGAATTCTGGTATGGATAGGAACAAGCTTCAGTTCTGCCATTATTTTCTCACCTCCGAAGTATATTCATAGAGAGCATTCTGCAGCTCTTCCCTGGTAATTACGACTCTTGTCTTGGCATAGTAGTAGTCGCTTCTTGCTACGACCTGATAAATGATATCCATGCCGAATTCCGGGAAAGTTTCCAGGTCCTGGAGGATTCTCTGGCCTTTGCCGTCGATGTCCAGGGTGATGAGGAATTTCTTTTCCTTTCCGGGATCCAGGATGAAGGCCTGCCAGTAGTCGTCATGCCTTGGCACGTCAAAATCGGTCAGGTGCCCCGTAACTCTGGCCTTGTCATACTGTTCAAAGGGAATGTAAATGCGGACGAAGGCATCCATAATGGTGCCCAGCTGCTTTCCCACATTTTTGATGGGGATGGTGAAGGACAGGCGCACATGACGCATATCCATGGACTCCACCTTCAGGGGCGTCCGTTTCGATTTCAGCATGCGAAGGACGCAGTCTCCCTTAATGACAGCCACCGCCCAGTAGGCGATGAAGCCGAGGCAGATGATAAGGACGATCACTGCCGCAATTTTAACAAGCAACAACATTCTTTACTCACTCTCCTACAAGATTTGTTTTTTCCACAGCTGCCGGGCCGAAAAGCCGTTTCACCAGAGGCTCTGCATGGGCAAGGCCGTCGGTGAAATAGAAATCATCCCTGCCTTTCCCTTCTGCCAGCCTGTCCTCTCTCTGAAGGATGGCCATTCCCGCTTCCACCGTAGGCAGGGCCGGGTCAATGAAAGGAACCTTCGGAAAGACTCTGGCAAAAGCAGATGGCGCCAGAGGATAATGGGTGCAGGCCCAGTAGCCGGCATCTATACCTAATGCATGATACTCCTTTGCCGCCTTCTGCACAAGGGCAGAAATGAAATTTTCATCTTTTCCCTGCTCAATGGCAGCCGCCACACCGTCGCAGGGCACCTCTACCCATTCCACTTCAGGGAATTTCTTTTCCACATATTTCTTGTGGGCATGGGTTCTGATGGAGGCAGGCGTCGCAAAAATGCCCGCCTTTTTCGTGCCTTCCGGCAGGGTGATGTCAAGGCTCATCTTCACCACCGGCACCGGCCCTTCCAGAAAGGAAGGATACACGTTGAAAGAAATGGTGTTGCAGGCAATGATGATCATTTTTACGTTCTTTTTGATAAGGAAATCTTTGATTTCCCCGGCAAAGCGGGCGATTTCATCTCTTGTCCTTTCGCCGTAGGGATTGCGGAGGCTGTCTCCCAGAAAGATTATGCTTTCTTTGGGATATTTCTCATGCAGCACCCGGGCCACCGTGAGGCCCCCTACGCCGGAATCCATAATACCAATCGGTCTGTTGTCCATTATTCTCTATCCCCTTTGGAAAGATCAATGAGGGCTGTCAGTTTTTCCTTCGGCAGCCGCACAATCCGGCCTGTATGCATGTCCGTATAGGTATTCACCGTGTGGCCCGTGGTAAGCAGGGCGCCGGACTTTTCAGAAACCACTTCGTATTCGAAAACAAGTCTGGCCCGATCTACCTTGCGAAGATAGGTTTTAATCAGGAGCACTTCGTCATACCGGGCGCTCTGGTGGTACTTGACGTCCACTTCCACAATGGGAAATACGATGCCTTCGTCCATGAGCTCTGTGAGGTCCAGCTTTCCTTCCCGCAGGTACTCCACCCGGGCTTCTTCAAAATAGCGCAGGTAGTTGGCATGGTGCACCACCTGCATACCGTCGGTTTCATAAAATTTAACTCTTCTCTTATATATGAACATAATAAATAACCTCCATAAATAACCTCCATCGCTTTGGCATGTCAGAACGGCCTGATGCAAAGGCTGCTTTTCCCGGATGTTTATGTTCTATCGGAAAAGGGACCAGTAAAGCTCTCTTTGAAATCCCGCAACCCCGGGGCATAAAAGTTCCTGTAAAGCCAGATAAGAGCAGGCTCATGAATGACTCAGCGCTTTTTTCATTATACCACAGAAACGGCCCCTTTTATGTCATGAAAAAAGCGGCCCTGCGCCGGCAGTGCCGCTTTTCCCTTATTTCCCGTAGGTGTCCCATTCCATTTCCATGAGCCGCCAGTTCTGGGTGGCGGAATGTTTCTGGAGCTGGAGGATATCCTTCTCCTGTTCCCTGTTTTCAGAAAGGGCCGTTTCCGCTTCCCAGCGGATATCATTCAGCTGGTCATCGTAGGAGGAAGATTCTATGTTCATCATCCGTTCCTGAAGATCCGTAATCAGGAACTGCTGGTACACCACCATGGCCAGAAGAACGGCCATGATGAGGTAGAAGGGGCGATTTCTCTCCCAGTCCAGTTTTTCTTTCCACTGTTTCACGGCAGTTCTTATTTCCTCATCTCATCGTCCAGCTTCTTGTCATCATTCAGCATGGTGAGATGATCTTTGGTAAATTCGATCCACAGGCGGGCTGCTCTGGAGAGGAACCGTCCCTTCTTCCAGATAGCGTAGAGGTGATGGGTCATTCTGGGTTCTGTCATCACCCTGGTCACCACCCGGCTGTCTTCGCTGTTGGCGGGGCAGAGGCGGGAAGGCAGGATGGCTACGCCCAGGCCGCTGGCTACGGTCTGCAGCATCAGTTCCCGCTGGCTTGTTTCAAAGACTACCTTCGGCGTAAAGCCGATCTTCTTGCAGTTGGTCAGAATATCATCGTGAAGGTTGAAATCGTCCCGGTACAGCACCAGAGGATAATCCGCCAGAAGTTTCATGGGAACCTCCCTGTTTTCTTCCAGAGGATACCCTTTCGGCATAACCACGCACATTTCGTCTTCCGACAGGAAGAAGGATTCGAAATCCTTATTCGGAATGGTGCAGATAATGCCTACATCAATAATGCCTTCCTGCACAGAGGATTCAATGACTTTGGAGCCGTGTTCATAAAGTTTGATGGCAATCTGGGGATAGGTGCGCTTGAATTCACCTAAGAGCTTGGCAAATACATGAGCATCTGTAATGGGAGGCAGACCGATTTCAATGGTATCCTGCTTCAGGTTGAATTCGTTTTCAAAATCCGATTTCAAATGTTCAAAAACGAAGAGGCACCGTTTGGCATAATTGTAGAAAATGGTGCCCGGTGCTGTGATTTCCACAGTCTTGGCATTCCGGATGAAGAGGGTAACCCCCAGCTCTTCTTCCAGCGATTTAATCATACGGCTGATGGCAGACTGGGAAATGTGGAGATTCCTGGCAGCCTTGCTGAAACTTTTCTGCTCTGCCACTTCCATGAAATATTTCAGATGACGATAATCCATTCTTCTTTCCTCCTGTCCATTGATTTTGACAGAAAGGCGATTTCTGTCATGAATTTCCGGGAATCATTCATAAAATCCTGTTTCGCAGAAATGAGAATTCTGTCAACGAATCCGCTTCCCTTGTGAAAAGATTGACTTTATCCTATAATAGTGATGTGTCTATCAGGGCGCAGCCTGCATGTACAGTGCTTCTTGATTTGTATAGAACGAAGTCCGGACATCTATGCATATTTATCATAGAACTATTGTACATAATTTCCAGGCATCTTGCAAGAGAACGTGATGAAAAAGGGATGTCCCTTCCGGATTTCTGCCTTACCTGCTTCGGCAGCAGGAGCCTTCCTTCTTCCATATCCTGCAGGTATTTTCAAAGAAAAGCAGAGCGTCTGTTTTTCGCAAAAAGGAGTTGTTGATTCTGTGAGAAAAGTAAAAACAATGGATGGGAATACAGCCGCAGCGTATATTTCATACGCTTTCACTGAAGTAGCTGCTATTTACCCGATTACCCCTTCCTCCCCCATGGCGGAATCGGTAGATGAATGGGCCGCCCACGGAAAGAAGAACATTTTCGGCGATACGGTTCACGTTGTGGAAATGCAGGCCGAAGGCGGCGCTGCCGGCGCTTTTCACGGCTCTCTCCAGAGCGGTGCTCTGACCACCACCTATACCGCATCCCAGGGCATGCTCCTCATGATTCCGAACATGTATAAAGTAGCAGGGGAACTGCTGCCGGGCGTATTCCACATCGCTGCCCGTGCACTGGCCAACCATGCCCTCTCCATTTTCGGCGATCACCAGGACGTCATGAGTGCCCGTGCCACCGGCTGCGCCATGCTGGCAGAAGCCAATGCCCAGGAAATCATGGACCTGGCCGGCATTGCCCATCTGGCTGCCATCAAAGGACGGGTGCCTTTCATCAACTTCTTCGACGGCTTCCGTACAAGCCATGAAATCCAGAAGGTGGAAGTCCTGGACTATGATGAACTGGCTCCTCTCATTGACCAGAAAGCTCTGGCCGAATTCCGTGCCCGCGCCCTCAATCCGGACCATCCGGTCATCCGCGGCACTGCAGAAAACCCGGATGTCTACTTCCAGCACTGCGAAGCAGCCAACCCCTTCTACAATGCGCTGCCTGACATTGTCCAGGACTACATGGACAAAATCAGCAAACTCACCGGCAGAAGCTACCACCTCTTCGACTACTACGGTGCTCCCGATGCTGACCGCATCGTCATCGCCATCGGCTCTGTCACCGATATCTGCAAAGATGTCACCGATGCCCTGAACGCTCACGGCGAAAAGGTAGGCGTCCTCAATGTCCATCTCTATCGCCCCTTCTCTGTGAAACATTTCCTCTCCCAGATTCCGGAAACCGTGAAGAAAATCGCTGTTCTTGACCGTACCCGTGAACCCGGTGCCATCGGCGAACCGCTCTATCTGGATGTGGTTTCCGCCATCGCTTCTTCCGGCCGCTCCATCAAAGTATGCGGCGGACGCTACGGCCTTGGTTCCAAGGACGTGATTCCGGAAGATATTATGGCCGTCTATGAGCACCTGAAAGAAGAAACACCGCGCCATAACTTCACCCTGTCCATCAACGACGACGTAACCGGCCTTTCCCTTGCGCCGGTGCCGGTACCGGAAATGCCGGGCAAGCTCGTTTCCTGCAAATTCTGGGGCTTTGGCAGTGACGGCACCGTAGGCGCCAACAAGAGCGCCATCAAAATCATCGGCGACCACACAAACCTCTATGCCCAGGGCTACTTCGCCTATGACTCCAAGAAATCCGGCGGCGTCACCATTTCCCACCTCCGCTTCGGCGAAGACCCCATCAGAAAGCCCTACCTCATCCGCAAGGCTGACTACATTGCCTGCCACCGTCCGTCCTACATTTATAAATACGACCTTCTGCGCGGCTTCAAGCCCGGCGGCATTTTCCTTCTGAACTCCCCCTGGAGAAAAGAAGACCTGGAACGGGTACTGCCCGCTGCCATGAAGCGGAAACTGGCTGCCCTCCACGCCAGATTCTACATTATCGATGCCTTTGAAATCGCCAAGAAAATCGGTCTCGGCGGCCGTATCAACATGATCATGCAGGCTGCCTTCTTCCACCTCACCCACATCATTCCCGACGAAGATGCAGTGAAGTACCTGAAGGAATCCAATGAAAAATCCTACGGCAGAAAAGGCCAGAACGTGGTAGACATGAACAATGCTGCCGTAGATGCAGGCATGACAGGCATGGAAGAAGTGGAAGTACCGGCTTCCTGGGAACATGCCACCACCGGCGGCTCCATTGCCAGAGTGGCCCGTCCTGATTTCGTCAAGAACGTGTGCGACGTCATGAACCGCCAGGAAGGGGACGATCTCCCTGTTTCCACCTGGAAAGGTCTGGAAGACGGCACATTCCCCTCGGGCACTTCCAAGTACGAACGCCCTGCTGCTGCCATCAATATTCCTGAATGGATTCCGGAAAACTGTATCGAATGCAACCAGTGCTCCGTGGTATGCCCCCATGCCACCATCCGTCCGGTTCTGGTAACAGAAGAAGAAGCAGAAAAAGCACCGGAAGGATTCATTGTGAAGGAATTCAGAGGCCCCGTAAAAGGCCTGAAATTCCGCATCATCATCGATCCGGAAGACTGCTATGGCTGCGGCATCTGCGCCAACACCTGCCCGGCTCCCAAGAAGGCTCTCGTCATGAAGCCTGCGGAAACCCAGCTGTCCAAGCAGAACCTCTGGGACTACGCCATGAAGCTGCCGGCCCGCAAGAACCCGCTGGGTAAAGGCAACCTCCGGAGCGCCCAGTTCGAACCGACCTACTTCGAATTCTCCGGCGCCTGCGCAGGCTGCGGCGAAACCCCCTACATCAACATGGTAACCCGCCTCTTCGGCGACCGCATGATGATTGCCAATGCCACCGGCTGCTCATCCATTTACGGAGCCAGCTCCCCCTCCATGCCTTACACAAAGAATGCCAAAGGCCAGGGACCGGCATGGGCCAACTCCCTCTTTGAAGATAACGCAGAATACGGCCTGGGCATGCATCTGGGCGAAGCCAAACTTCGGGACCGCCTCACCGGCAAACTGAAAGAAGTTCTCCCATCTGCCGATGAAACCGTAAAGAATGCCATCGAAGAATGGCTGGACAAGAAGGACGTCGGAAACGGCACCAGAGACAGAGCTGACAAACTGGAAGAAGCCCTCACCGCAGAAGTGGCCGCTCATCCGGAATACAAAGAACTTCTGGACCTGAAAGACCACTTCGTCAAGAAATCCCAGTGGATCTTCGGCGGCGACGGCTGGGCCTATGATATCGGCTTCGGCGGTCTGGACCAGGTACTGGCTTCCGGCGAAGACGTGAACGTCCTCGTACTGGATACCGAAGTGTACTCCAATACCGGCGGACAGTCCAGTAAATCCACCCCGGCTGCTGCCATTGCCAAATTTGCAGCTTCCGGCAAGAAGACCAAGAAGAAAGACCTGGGCATGATCGCCGTTTCCTACGGCTACATCTACGTAGCCCAGATCGCCCTGGGTGCTGATATGAACCAGGCCTTCAAAGCCATCAGCGAAGCTGAAGCCTATCCGGGACCGTCCCTCATTATCGCCTATGCACCCTGCATCAACCACGGTTTGAAAGCAGGCATGGGCAAATCTTCGGAAGAAGAAAAGAGAGCGGTGGAATGCGGCTACTGGTGCAACTGGCGCTACAACCCCACCCTTTTGGAACAGGGAAAGAACCCCTTCCATCTGGACAGCAGGGAACCGAAAGGAAACTTCCGGGACTACCTCATGGGCGAAGTCCGTTTCGCATCCCTTGCCAAACTCTTCCCTGACAAAGCAGAAGAACTCTTCGAAAAGACAGAAAGAGACGCAAAACAGCGCCGCGAAAACTACGTCCGTATCCAGAAATCCTACGATATGGAGCTGGCTGCGAAGGCAGAAAAGAAATAATCGTTCCTTAGGAGTATAACAAAAAGGACTGTGAGCAATCACAGTCCTTTTTATTACAGGAAAATGGCCGCACTGCCAATTTCAGTTTTTCGAGCTGTTAGGGCGATGCTTACGGATAGAGTATTCGTGCGGAGGCTTCTAGCTGCTAGTAGCTAGAAGCTCCATGCGAATGGCTCTACCCATCTGCACCTCTCCAACAGCTCGACAAACCGCAATTTGACGGTATAGTCAATATCCCAATCCCATTACCATCCCATTATCGCGTTTCTCTGCGTTGTAACCTTATCCACCGGTATAGAGAAATCCGGCCCGAAGAGTTCATGGGTCAGGAATTCCGGCTCCACCGTATCTACGATCCGCTTCGCCGCATCCGTCGTAAAGGGCCGGTGCTGGTCGATGCTGATGATGTGGTGGCCAATGATTTCCGGTGTAATCTTTGCCGGCGGTGGGCCCACATGGGTCCGCTGGTAGTCAGCGGAAATAGAACAGGACAGGTGAATGCCCCTGATAAGGCTTTTCATACTGCCCAGCCGGTTCACCACACGGCAGACGTAGTCCGCTCCATCCGATTCGGTCCGGATATTCCAGTTCGTGTTCATGAGATGGCCAGTATCCAGCATGATCCCCACATTCTTCCCCGGAAGCCGGTTGAAGAAGTAGTCCACATCATCGGGCTTCAGGGTATAGAGGCCCGGCCAGAAGATATTTTCAAAGAGTACAAGCACCGATGAAGGGACTTCATCGGCCACGGCGCTGTACACCTCTGCCGCTGCCTTCAGCACTTCCTGATTGCTGTAGCGAAACTGGCGGGTCCAGATTTCTTCCACGCTGCAGTCTGCCACATGCCACACAAGGTACGCCGGCTTTTCTGCGAGGGCCGCCCGGATATTGTTCCGGATCCGCCGCTCCCAGTCCTCCACCGTGGTACCGCCGAAATAATCGATGAGGGACTTCTCTGTAGGGAAGTCCTTCTTATATAAATCGCTCCGCCCCAGATAAAAATTCATCCAGTCCGGCCAGTAGGCCAGATGGCATCCAACGGTGAGCGAGGGTACCGGATGTTTTGCCGGCTCCTCCCCGTACACCAGATTTTCAATGCCGTCAAGATGGAGGTCTGTTATTATTTTTCTTATATCCTCTTCCCTGTCATACGGCATCATATAATGACTCACTGACTGCTTCAATATGCATCCCCTCCGCCGGTCATTTATTTTTTCTCCTCCTTCGGAATGCTTGCATTGTACACATCCACCACATGCTGCGCTTTCTGTACCGCCTCATTTCTCTTATTAATGATGTCATTGGCATCGTTAGTAGCTCCATCGATATACTTCTTGGCGGCCTTGATATAGTCATTCACCGCATCCGCATACTTTTGGAAATTTTCAAAATCCTTCACACCCCCTGCCGGAGGCTGTGGCTCCGCCGGCAGCACCCCATCAACCGTGGGATAGGGCGTAGAAACATTGGTAGCCGCCGGATCCGCCTGCGGCGCCGCTGCGTCCTCCGCCCAAGCGGGAGAAGCCCCCATCACCAGGGCTGCCACCAGAAGGGATATACATAATTTTTTCATAGAACCACTCCTTTCCTGTTACACTAAGAGCGCCTGTAACCACATAAAAAGCACGGAAAAAGGATATAAAAAGCCAACCGCTTAAATCATCCAATCCGTGCCATGCGAATGTACTGATTCTTACCTGGAAACATCCCGGCACCCTGACTCGGTTCCTCGCCTCCCGATGCCCTTGTGAAGGGACTGCCATCGGAAAACTCCCCATACAGCTGCAGCACAGCTCCGGCCTCTCACCGGATTCCCCGAAATGTTTCTGTTGCACTTATTATACTCTGCGGCACGGCTCCCTTACAAGAAATCCGAAAACCAATAACGCCACTACCATTCACCTGGAACTTTCTCTGCAGGCGCAGGCATACAGTGCTCTCCGCCCTCCTAAAAAAACGATTCCAATTCCTGGCTTCTTTTCCTATTACGGCGAGTTCACAAATGCTGAAGTGGTGTATGTACTATATCGCAGCGAAAAATTCTTATCACCCATATTTTTCAATTATGCAGGGAGAATGTAAAAGGAATTGTAATGTGACAAGGGGAAGGCTGGCCGTAGCGGTCCAAAGCTGGTGAAAAATGCCATTGATAAGCTGCCGCCACCGCAGCACTGTCCAGCGCCCCGTTTCCGGAAGACTGGGCCACCGAAGCGCCCACCACATTTCCTGCCGCATCTACGGAGAACGTCACATAAGTGACCCCCTCTACTTCCGCATTTCTGGCTGAAGGCGGATAGGATGGTTTGGCAGAAGAGAGCACCGTAGGTGCCGTCACCGGCACGCCGGCCCCTTCCCCAGCACCGCTCCCGCTGCCCTCTCCGGAGCCGCTGCCGCTTCCGGAACCATCTCCGCTTCCGCTTCCACTGCCGCTTCCTTCACCGGAACCGGTACCGGAACCGACGCCCGTACCTTCGCCGCTCCCTTCACCGCCGCCTGAGCCGGTACCGGATCCGGCCCCCTGGCTGCTATCGGAAGAAGAATTTCCGGTACTATTGGAATCCGACGGTTCTGCCGGAGTTTGTTCCTGCTTTGTTTCCGAATTTGTTTCTTCCTGGACTTTTTCCTTTTGTTCTTCCTTTTCTTCCTGGGGCTCCTGGATGGTATTTTCTACTTTTTCCACGATATCATCCATATCCTGCAGAATTTTGGGTTTGGACGAGGCTTCTCCGGTTTTGGCGCCATATCCCCCTCCGCCGCCTCCTCCCCCTCCGGCGTCCACTGTGATTTCAATGACCTCCGGCGGCAGCTTCTTCATGGATTCCCAGCCTGCATACCCTATGGCTATGGCTGCCAGAATATGGACCGCCAATGCGCAGGACACAGCCTTCGTGAGTCTCTCATTTCGCCTGTTCATGGTCATCACCTGCATTCGTGGCCAGACCAAAACGGGTGACTCCGGCTCCCTTCAGGCGGTCAAGCAGAGTGATCACCGTTTTATAGGAAGCATCATCCTCCGCACGGATAATGACGGAGAATGATGCATCCTTCCTGCTCTGGATAGCCGCATTGGTGACCAGGGTATCCATGTCCATAGGCTTATCATCGAGATACAGGGAGCCATCCTTCTTCACCGTCACGGAGAAGCCGCTTTTACTGACGGACTCCGAGTTCTCCGCCACAGGAAGCCGGACCGGGATCGTACGGATATCACTCATATACATGGTGCTCACAATGAAGAAAACCAGACAGAGGAACATCATATCGATCATCGGGCTCAGCATGAGCTTCGGTTCCTCATCATGGGTGCGATATCTTCTTCTCTTCATGGCAGGCCTCCTCAGTGCTTTTCCTGTTCCGCTTCTGCCTCATCAATCATGGCCCCCGCCATTTCATCCATGTCAAGGGTAGCCCCTTTGATGCGGTCCGACAGATAGGCCTGGATGCACATGCCCACGATGGCAATGCAGAGGCCAAACACAGTGGTAATCAGCGCTTCCCCAATGCCCGCTGTCACGCCAATAGGGTTCTGCACCCTTTCATTCAACGCATTAAAAGATGACATCATGCCGGTAATGGTTCCCAGAAGGCCAAGCATCGGCGAAAGTCCGATGACCACGGAGAGGAAATTCATATACCGATGGAGTTCATTGACCGCTCGGTCCACCCGCGCATAGACCACAGAATCAAAGCGGCCCCCGAGAGAGACCCGCTGGGGCAGCATGATCCTGGCGATTTCGGCCGCCTTTCCCTTTGACTTTTCCGCCAGCGCCGCCGCTTCTTCCACCTGGGACTCATTCATGAGCTGGCAGAATGTGAGGATGAACTTCGTATTCGATATGGCATCCTTATAGTAAAGATATCGTTCCACACCGATAATGATGACCACAAAGGAGCAGGCCAGAAGCGGCCACATGCAGACCCCGCCCCGCTGGAAATAATCGACTGCTGCTGAAAATATGCCCATATCATGCGCCTCCATCATGAAAAAAGCGCGGTCGAAAGAATGCAAAGACCTGCCAAAGCAAAATCTTTTCCCATCCAATTCGTACCGCGCGAATATACAGACTGTGAAAACATCCGGCACTCTGACTCAGTTCCCTGCTCTCTGATGCTCCTGTGAAGAGACTGCCACCAGATTGCTCCCCATACAGTTGCAGGACAGTTCCGGCTTCCCACCGAATTCCCCGAGATGTTTCCTTCCTATGTATTTACTGTAGTATAAACTGTATGAACGTCATACAGTCAAATGAAATTATTATAATCTGTCTCCCGAGGAGCCGAGGCCTCCTGCCTCCTCCGGGGGAGCCAGGAATCTTGCTGCCTCTTCGGAGGAAGTGTCACCGTCAGGTGACAAAGGGGAAGTATTTTGGTGGCACCAGCCACTGGATTTCCGCTACTGCGTGGCAAATGCACTCCCTCATGGCTGGATATAAAAGGAAGGCGCTTTTATGGGCAGGCTAAGTGTGCAGGTCCTGCATAGGACCTGCAAGCCAGCCGCAAGTTGGCGTCTTTACTGCACAATAAGACGCCTTCCTTTTGTCAGCTGGCCGATCAACTTATCCAGCCTTGAGCACTCTATGCAGAGTGCTCACCTTCGGCAGCTCCCCCGGAGGGAGATCCAAGGAAATCTTGCTGCCCCCTTCGGGGTGGCAGCGAACGCATTTTGAAGGAGCGCCAGCGACGCGCAAAATGCAGTGAGTCGCTTCCCTTTAGGGTAAGTCACGCAAAGCGGGCAAGGGGGTGTATTTATTGTGGCAGAGACACCGGGATCTCCGCTGCTTCGCGACTAATGCACCCCCTCAGTCGCCTGCGGCGCCAGCTCCCCCGATGGAGGAGCCAAGATTGCGGCTTTTTACCACGCAAAAAGACCTCTTGCGAGGTCTTTTTGTGCATCACCTATAAAGCCGCAGGAAATCAGAAGGTATACCGTACGCCTACGTCGGCTCTCCATCTGGTGGTGAGGTCTGCGCCGAAGGAGTGGGTGTAGGTACCGTAGAGGTAGGTATTCTTTCCGAGGTTTACGCTGCCTCCCAGTTCCATATCCACCCAGGTGTCGGAAAGGTCCACTTTCGTGGATTTCTGTGTGCCGCCGTCTTCCCAGTAGTCGGTCTTGAAGTCGCCGCCGAATTCATGGGCCAAAGCGAACTTTGCGAAGACATTGCTCTTTGGCAGCTGGCGGCCGATACCGAGGCCGATGCGGCCGATGGCGCTATTGAAGGCGTGCTGCCGGATGTACATGTTTCCGATGTCGCTGGTACCGGTGAAGGTCTTCCCGTTCAGCCGGCCCATAGTGAATTCTACGCTTGGATCCAGGTAGAAGCCGGTATCATGGACGAACCGTTTGCCGTATTCCACGGACAGGGAGTTGCCCCAGGAATGGTAATCTCCATCGAGCCTGTTTCCATACCGGTTATCCGCATGGAAATCGCTCTTGACCCTGCCGGTCTTGGCGATGATGTCCAGGTACTGGCCATTATCGCTGACATGGCTGCCGTAGAGGGCAAATTCCGTGAGCCGTTCATTGCCCCTGCCATTGCTGTAGCTGGACTTGCCTTTGCCATAGTCCACAGCGGCACCGACGATCCAGCTTCCCGCTTTCCTGTCGTACCCGGCCTGGCCGATGTCATAGCTCTGGCTGAATTCCGTATTCTGGCTGTCCATACGGCTGCTTCCGCCAATGTACTTCGCCCATACGCCGTTTTCTCCCCGGCCCAGGCGGAGGTCGCCCAGACGGCGCTGGAGGTCATTATTGTTGTTCCTCCACAGCGTTGCCGCTCCCAGGAGGGCTGTCTTCGTTCCTTTCATGATCTGGGTTTCCTTGGGGCCGATAACGGGCTGTGTGGTCCCCGTGAACTGGCCACGACCATCTTTGTCAAAGGTAATATCTTCCACATCCAGGGCTGCACTGCTGCTGGTGAGGCCTTCTGCGATTTCCAGTTTGCCCGTCAGGTTTCCGTCATTGGCCTTGTATACCAGCTTATTGGCCAGGGCGGAGAAGGTGTCATCCAATTTCTGCCGGTCCGAGGAACTGGTGCTGGTCATATCGAGGCCGCTGTTGTCGGTGATGAGGTTTACCTGGCTGCCGCTGCCGGCGGTGCCGATAATGGTGTCCCCGCCGTTCACGGTGGACGGTTCATAGGCATCGTGGCTGTAGAGGACATTCATCTTCCCAGTCAGATTCCCGATATTGGTGGTACCGGAATCGGAGGAGCTCTTGTCCAGGGTGCCGCCGTTGCCGGTGATGGAGGCCACGGTGCTGTCTCCCGTCTGTACCCAGCTGCCGCCCAGGTCTACCTTTGTATTTTCATTCTGCGAAGCACCGGTCCAGGTAGCACCGTCTGCCAGCTTCATGGTGACCGTACCGTCGCCGGTCGTATTCCCTGCCAGGGTAGAGCCGGAGGCTGCTCCGATGTTCACGGTGCCTCCGTTCTTTGCGGTCATGTTTCCTTTGATATCGGTCTTTCCGGTGCCATCGGCATTGATGTTGATGGTGCCGTTGTCTGCCAGCAGGGCATCCGCATCATCCCGGCCGTCTCCGGTTACCCGGATGGTGCCGCCATTGGCGTTGATGGTCTTCCCGTTGGTGCTGTACATGCCTGCCGCTTTCAGGCTGTCACTGCCGGTAGCGCTGAAGGCTGCGGTGGTATTATCCGCCTTAATGGTGATATCCTTATCCGATGCTGCCACTGCCGCGGCCCCATCGCTTCCATCGATGGAAGCTGTGGCTTTGGATACGGTGACGGAGGATGGATCCAGGGAGAAGTCATAGATGCCGTCTTTATTGAAGATCCCCTGTTCCTTGTAGTACTCTTCCGAAGCTTCGCTGCCGGTGATGGCTTCCGTCTGGTCAGCCAGCTGCTGGCTGTCAGGATACTGCTTCGTGATGTCACCGGTGATTTCGCCCTGTCCATTGTCCTTCTTGAAGGACACATTACCCAGGCGATAGGTGAAGGAGGATGTAGTGAGGCCCTCCGCAATTTCCGCGGTGGCATCCAGGTTTTCTTCGCCGTTCACATAGGCCGTATAGTAGAGCTTGCCGGCCAGTGCATTCAGCACTTCCTTCACCGTATCATCTTTGGCCATGTCCGCCGCAGTAACGCCGGAGGTAATCATCCGTACGTGGCTGTTTACTCCGTCGGTTTTCGATGCCTTTTCTACAATGATGTTGCCGAGGCTGCTGAAATCGGAAGGCGAAGAATCGCCATGCTTCATGTATACGTTCACGAAGCCGTCCATATTTTCAAGGGTAATATCCTTCGTGCTGGTCTGGAAGATATTCCCTGCCTTATCCAGGGAACTGCCGCCGTGGAAATTGGTCACAATGCTGGCATTATCGGTGGCATTATCCTTCTGGGATGACCAGACATGCATGAGCTGGGGGCCGTTATTCCAGACAGCCCCATTGGTAAGCCACAGGTTCTGGGCACCGTCCACGCCGCCGGTATGTCCGTAGAATTGTCCATCAAATTCTGACTTGTCCGTGACAAAGGCCATATTGATGGTGCCGCCTGCTCCCCAAAAGGGCGTCCCGGTGACTGCATTCCCTTTGAGTACCAGCTCATTGGACCCGGGCCCCTGGATATGGCCGTCTTCATCAGCCAGCACATTGAGGTTGATGGTGGTTGTATCGCTTCTGGTCATGATGGCCGGGTAATTCTTCGCCACGATCCGGCCGCCACCGACGCTGATATGGCCGCTCTTCCCTACAATGGCAGGAGCACCGGTGAGGGTTTCAATATCTACAAGCCCCTTGATATCGACGGTATTATCGTATCGATAAATCTGTTCCGGTGTAAATTTATCCGCCGTTTTCCAGCCATAATTGGAAATGGTCCAGTAATCCAGTTCATAGGCGGGGGTAGCAATACCGCCACGCATGACTACCGCATGTTCCGGTGTATTGTCATTATTAATAATCAGATGGTTCCCATTCTCTGTATCCTCATTACCGGACACCCGGATGCAGCCGCCATAGTAATAATTGGCATTGGCATTCAATGTGATTTTACCGGGGTTATCAATGGAAACCGTACCTTCACGAACTACCAGAATCGCATAACTGGACCAGTAGGGCTGTGATCCGGTAGTACCGGCCGGTGGGAATGCTTCCATATCGATGGACAGGTCATGACCATGCATATCTACCGTAAAAGAAGGACCATCGGAATACTTGTTGCCCATCATGCCGCCACTCCAGGTAGGTATGAGCCACTGGTCTCCCCAGTTCGTCAAAGCCCCCAGATAGAACTGACCGCTTCTATAAAATCTTCCTCTCGGATCTTCGCTGACTTTGATAGTAATATCGGTGTCCTTATTAAAGTTAAATACATGCTTTTCCTGGTCATATACATCGGCATATGCCGTATCCTTCGAGGGATCGCCGGTAATAATCTGATTGTATGGCGCTTTCACAGAATCTATCCGCCCCTGGCCGTCGGTATCACTCCAGCTAAGATTGCCCAGGTACTTAGTAATAGAGGAAGTGGTGAGGCCTTCCTGGATTTCCGCAGTCCCCGTAAGGTTCCGTTCCCCTGTCGTATAAGCCTGGTAGTAGGCTTTGGCCGCCAGTGCATCGAGTACCTTTTTGGCAGTATCTGTGTCCGTGATACCTGCCGCAGAAGTGGCTACGGTAATGGTAGAATCGATGGTACTGGAAACGGTCTGAGTCGATCCGGAATCACCGATGCCTTCCGAATAAATGGTCAGCGGTTCCGCCGATTTGATGATGACCTTGCCGCCGGTCAGGTTTTCCGGGCTGCTTTCATCATGGCCATAGACAAAAGTAGCGTTCCCACTGTATTTATCGATGGTAAGATCCTTGCTGCCCATATTGATATAGCCCCGGCGGATGTTGGAATCACTGCCGGTCAGCTTAGCCATATGGCCGACCGTATCGCTTCCCACATTCCACACGTCCCCTTCTCCAAGGGTGACAGAACCATTTTCATTTTTCATAGACCCTGTCCACGTACCATTTACAGTGAGGGTGCCGGAACTTGCATTGTCACCGGTCATGGTACCTTTGACAGTGGCATTGACGTTCCCTTCAAGGCTGGTAGATGCATCGCCGGTAAGCACTGCGGTAATAAGGCTGTCCTTATCATCATCGGTCTTAATGATACCGATATTTCCGGATAAGTCGTTCACCGTAATCTGCCCGCCCTTTTCTGCATAGAGGCCGGTACCGCCATTGGCAGACACAGACACCTTCGGTAATGTGATTTTCCCGCCATCATGGGCGTAGAGGGCATATCCATTCGGCGAGGAAATCGTAATATTTCCTTTCCAGCTGCTATCTGTCCGGGCTGTAATGGCTCCGTTCTTTCCTGCCTCCATGCCGACGGTTTTCTTACCATTCAGATTGAAGCTGATACCACTTCCGCTGTTATAGGTATTCACATAAACGGTGCTGGCCTTATCGTCGGCCAGGTTCTCTGCCAGCACGCCTCCAGCCGCCTCATCGCCAGTAATGGTAAAGGTGGAATTATTGGACTCCCATGTGGCGGTGGATCCCGTATTGTCATAGATACCATAGGCTTTTGAACCGGCCTGCCTGGAAGCATCCACAGTGACCGCCGTGGTATCCATGTAAACACTGTTCCCGCTTACGTTAGTGCTTCCCACATTTTTCCCTTCATCGGTACTCATAGCGGAATATACATTGTCATCAGTCTTTTTAGAAGTATCTACATTGAGGGTTACATTGGCGCCATAATGTTTCCATGTGCCATCTCCTCCCAGCTCGTATTCTCCTTCTTTACCATTGTTCCTGATGGTACTGGTATAAAGGCCCTGCTTCAATCCATCGATATTATCAATGGTGCCGGTTCTCGCCTTGTACTGAACGGCAAAACTCCGGAGCACCTTTGGATTTGCTGCATTGACATCATCCACCACCTGGATCTGTACATTACCTGTGGCCATCCAGGCACTGGAACCCTCTACATTCAGCACGAGTTTCTTTGCCAGTTCATTCATGGCGGTCTTCACATCGGATGCATTGAGGCTCCCCAGGTCAGAGCTCGATATACGAAGGACCGGGAAGAAATAGACTCCTGTAGACCATGCGCTCTGCTTGTAATTATTGGATGCAACCGTTACCGTACCGCCGATGACCTGTTTATTGGCAGCGTCATATTTATATACATAGTAACAGGGATCACTGGATGAACCCACATCCTTATCAGGATCCTTATAGGTAATGCCATCCTTATAAGCATCAGATGTCATGTCAAACGTCTGCGCACCCACAGTCACCCCTGACAGACATGTGCCTCCGGCCATCAAAGCTGCGGCCACACAGAACTTTAACCACTTGGACTTTGTCATAACCATACTCCTTTCTCCTGAGGACATAAAAAAGGCACAACAAACCCACCGGCAAGGAAGCAAAAATCTTCCCTTGCCAATGACTTCATTTGTGCCGTGCAAACCCGTCATTCTTGCAGAAACTGCGGCACCCTGACTTAGTTCATCGCTCCGTGGTCCTCCTGTGAAGAGACTACAGCCACAAAACTCCCCATACAGTTGCAGGACAGCTCCGGATTCCCACCGGTATTCCCCGCAAAGCTTCTGCTATTAAATTGTAGAATAAAACCTCATTATTTTTTTATTAGAGTACACCGTATGACTATCATACAGTCAAATAGGATAATCATATTTTCCATGTGTCTGATCGGAATATAATCCTGCTGTCTCCAGGATGATATCTCACTTCCACTCCAATAGAAGCCCCGCATTAGCAGGTAAGGGGGGTGTATTTCGGTGGCGAAGCTGAGAGAAAACTTGCTTCCCCCTCCGGGGGAAGTGCCACCGTCAGGTGGCAAAGGGGGTGCATTTCGGTGGCGCAGCCACCAGGGATTCCAAGCTGCTCCGCGGCTAAATGCACCCCCTCAGTCGCCTGCGCAGACAGCTCCCCCGGAGGGGCAATGCTATTAAGTTAAGAGAAAAACGAGCAAAATATGTCTTTTAGGGATGCAATATTATTGTGAACTTGCCATAAATTCGCCATTTTTGCTTTGCCTAAACAACCATTTTTACATCAGTTATTTTTACAAGTTAGATTTTTGCATGCGAAAAGAACCGAAAATTGCGGATTTTTTTCGGATTTATCCGTGATAATAGCTTGGGTATCTTAGTTGACAATATTCCTTAGAATCCGGTAGGTTTTCCCTCGAAGGCATGGACTTTCTTTTCAATTCTTCCACGGTCGTAATGCCTGTTGTGAATGATAGCTACTTTGTAGGCCTCGAGTCGCTTAGTCAAATTGAAAGAATTCGCCTGCTCTTCCGTACAGAATAAATAGTGCAGGCAGGGCAGGACTCCTGCTTTGAAATTAACCTTGTACCGGTACTTGTGGTGTGCATCAATTTCCTGAATAGGAATATGGTTTATGATGGCTGCAACACAGTTATACAACGTAAGTGCCGCATACAGTTCCATTTCCTGATAGAGCAGGAACTTGGAGTGAAATACGATGGCTCCTACTCCATATTTCAAATGGCGGAAAGCTGTTTCAACCTGCCAGCGCTTTCTGTAAATACATCCAATCTCTGAGGCAGAAAATGACTGGATATCCAGGTTGGTAAGGTAATACTGGACATCCCCACTTGGCGAAACCGAGGACACGATGCGGATTCTCAGCATCATATCTGTCTCAGGCCGGAACTTTTCACTGGATTCCTTATGATAGATTCCTTTGGCACTGCGCCTTACATGGACATTGATTGTTATTTCTTTGTTGGTGATGCCATCCGGGAGATTAAGCCCTTTGGCTGAAAGAATGCCTGCACTCGGACCTTTTGCCCGGATGACGTATCCAAAACCCATTTGAGTAAGCAGACACAGGACCTGATAGCCTTCATAACCACGGTCACTGATGATGACCGTATCCTCGGGTTTATAGATAGGATGCTCTTGGAACAGTATTTGGGCCAGCTCCAGAAGTTCGCGCTGCTCATTGCATGACAGCTTTGGTTTAGTCGTAATTGCCAGATAGAGATGGTTTAGAACGTCATAAAAAGCATTTACATGATCCATATGGTACTGTGGCCTCCCAAATGGACTGCAGTCATCTGGAACAGGTAACACTGGAGTAGGCATGGGCGAATCTGAGCCATCGCAGGCGATAAGGAATTTGCCATGGTATCTCTTAAGCTCAAGTAACCGGTGCAGGTCCTTGAGGACATTCCTGAAAATGGTGGTAAAAACTTCCGTCGTGAGTTTCTGCCGCTGCTGAATGAACGCAGAAGGAGTTGAGTCACCAAATTCATCCATCTCAATGAAATTCTTGAAAAGGATATCTGGCAAGGTGCCGGTCTGCATCTTATACATAACTAAAAGAATACGTGCAATAGGCCATTTCCGTACCCGGGTAAAAAATCTGGGGTTAATCCCATACAACTTGGGATTGTCAATAACATGTTGAACGTGGCTCCTAAAAATTTTTCTGACTTGCTTTTCAAAATTGATCATAACAATTATTTGGAGCCAGCTGACGCAGCGTCAGTCAGGTAGTCCTTTTGAGGCCTGGATGGCCCACACAAAAATAGCCTGATGATGTCAATGCCGGTCTTTAGGGCCCCGTTTACATCATCAGGCTATTTTTGTTCAATAAGTTAGGCCTTAAAAGACCTGCTGTACCGGTCAGTATCGTCAATCCTCCCACAGTATCGAATGTTCTATAAGCGAGACTCCAGATAAAATTCAATCCTCCTTGTTAACAATTGGGGTGGTTCCCTTACTAACAGGCGGAGCCTCAAATTTTTGAGGATTTGTCAAGCCTTTTTTTGATGTTTTTATATTTTTTTGTAAACCTAAGCTTTTTTTAGACACAAAAAAAGCACACGTCGTTATAACGTATGCTTGTGTAAAACGCTTAACTGAATAGCATTGCCCCACCGGGGGAGCTGCCGAAGGCTGAGGGGGTGCATTTGCCGCAGTGCGGCTGATCAACAAAGCCTATCCACGTCTAACAACTTCCGTCTATCCTCTGTCAGCCGTAAGATGATTGCTGTAAGCAGAATCAATAATCCGCACCGCTTTAAAATATGTTACGGCGCACCACCACTCTTAACTTTTCCGGTCCTGTCCCACCTCGACGTCGGCCTCGATCTCAGAATTCCCCATGGGTCCCTCTCACCACTTCGATGCCGTGAGACCGGAATACATCGGCCAGCGCCTCTATTTCCGGGCAGAGTTCCTTAGACCTGCCGTCATCGCAGCAGCAGATGCCAAGATGGATAGCGTCAGGATGAATTTCGAGAATCCGCCGTACCTTCTCCACCAGGCCCTTATCATTCTCCAGGAGATGGCCGCAGCCGCTGCACTTCATAAAGGCCTCCAGCTCCACCTCTTCCCCATGATACCTTTCGAAAGCCCCCTTCCGCCGGTTCAAAGCAGAAAAGCACCCGGCTCCGGTGCAGACGTCCTCTGATTTTGGACAGGTAATGATGACGATACGTTTCATATGTGCCTCCTGAGAAATAGATTTGAGAGTTGAGAGTTGAGAGTTGAGAGTTGAGGTCCAGCGGCTTCGCCGCATTATGTGACACTATACCTAACTCGTCATCTCGAGCGGTGGTAAACGCCTTAGTGACTCTACTGCCAAGAATCGCTACAGCTTCGATGAGTCGAGAGATCTTTCTGGTAAATGACTATGACGGGGTTGCAACGCCATAGAGGGGCAGAAGAAAGGGCAAGGGCCTGCGGCTGGGGGTGATGGAAGGTGGCTGAGGTGACTGAAGTGATTGTCGGTTGGTGGCGGCGCACAGATTAGTTAGCGCCGCTTTATAATAGAGGGTAGTGTAAAATATTTTGTGTAAATGAATCTTGCTCAAAATATTTTCATACCTC
>OIBR01000235.1_pt1 | contig 22816 bp, 17 predicted proteins | sample 1581101 | NCBI WGS metagenome assembly OIBR01 (sample SAMEA3882522, study PRJEB24775) | human gut metagenome | biome: human-associated habitat; feature: intestine environment; material: feces | place: Netherlands | collected 2009/2010
AAAGAAGCAGGCTATAAACAATTCTTTTGCCCTTGCAGGGCGTATTGTTGATTGCTATTATACCCAGGGCGATACCCAGGGCTATGGTCTGTTGGGCTTTCAGCCCGTTTCAACCGTACAGGTCGCAAGGATTTTGGCTGAAATCGTTGTTTGAATCGCTTGCTAAAATTCCTTGGCCAGTCCGCCCTCGCTCGTCTCCTTGTAGAGCGAGGGAATGTCGTGGCCCGTCCGCTTCATCACGTCCACCACTTTGTCGAAGGAGACGCGGTGCTTGCCGTCGCTGAGCGAGGCGTAGAGCTGGGCGTCGAGGGCACGGCAGGCCGCAAAGGCGTTGCGCTCGATACAAGGGATCTGGACGAGGCCGCAGACGGGGTCGCAGGTCATGCCGAGGTGGTGCTCCAGTCCCATCTCCGCCGCATACTCTATCTGCGACGGCGTGCCGCCGAAGAGCTGGCAGGTGGCTGCCGAGGCCATGGCGCAGGCCACACCGACCTCGCCCTGGCATCCCACTTCCGCGCCGGAGATCGAGGCGTTGTACTTGACGATGTTGCCGAAGATGCCGGCCGTGGCCAGGGCATGGAGGATGCGCGTCTCGGAGAAATTGTGGAATTCGGCCAGATGGACCAGCACGCCCGGCACCACGCCACTGGCTCCACACGTCGGGGCCGTGGCCACCGTGCCGCCGGAGGCATTCTCCTCGCTCACGGCCAGGGCATAGGCGAAGACGCGGCCGCGGCTCTGCAGCGACGGCTTGTAGGCAAGCGACTTCGTATAGTAGGTCGGGGCCTTGCGGGCCAGGTGCAAGGGGCCCGGGAGCGCGCCCTCGTGGTCGATGCCACGGTGGACGGCACGCTGCATCACCTGCCACACCTGGCGCAGGTAGTCCCAGATGTCCTTGTCCTCGCAAAGCGCCACATACTCCCAGTAGCCACGACCGTTGTCCTCACACCAGCCGAGGATGTCCTTGGTGGTGTGGAGGTTATAGACCTGCTCCGGGCGGAAGCACTGGTCCTCCTTGCCCTTGCCCTCCGACAGGGCGCCGCCGCCGACGCTATAGACCGTCCACTCCTCGGTGGGCTTGTCGTAGCCGTTGAGGGCGACAAACTTCATGCCGTTGGGGTGGAACTGCAGAAACTCCGTCGGTTTCCACACGATCTTCACGGGGGCAGCCTCGCGAAGCACCTCCTGGATGGCCACGTCGGTCATGTGGCCCTTGCCCGTGGCAGCCAGGCTGCCATAGAGCGTCACCTCGAAGCGGTGGGCGTTGGGATGGCGCTTGAGGAAGATCTGTGCCGCCCGCTGCGGCCCCATGGTGTGGCTGCTCGACGGTCCTTTGCCGATTCTGAATATTTCTTTGATCGATTCCATGTCGGGAGGGGAAAAATACAGTTTGGGGATGGAGAAAAACGTCAGGCCCGGTCCTCGCGGAAGGGTCAGGCCCGGTCCTTGTAAATGAGTTTGTTGGCGCCGCTGGTGATATGGAGGGCCTCGGGGTGCTCCTTGACGAAACTGTCGATATGGCGCACGCGCTTCTCGTCGAGGATCTCATCGACGGCAATGAGGATGCCCGTCTCCTCCACCTCGCCAAAACCGTCGTTGATGGCCGTTCCGAAGAGTTTCATCGTCGGCGAGAGGTTCATGTAGGCGTTGACGAGCGGCGGGATATTGAAGCCCAGGTGGCGAATCTCGCGGTTGAGGATGCGGTAGTCCTCCTTGAAGTCGGCGCCCGTGAAGATCTTGGCCAATTGCTCCTCGGGGTGCTCGTAGCTCAGCGGGTGGATGGGCACGATGAGGTGGTCCTTGTCGTCGAAGTGCTTCTTGAGGAAATAGAGGATCATGTCGCGGCCGATGCGGATGTAGCTCGGATACATGGTCATCTTGCCAAAGAAGTACCTGACGTCGGGATTGATGACCGTCAGCGCGCCGAGACCATCCCAAAGGTTGTCGAGCGCGAAGATGCTCTTGGAGTTCTTGCGCACGTTCTGGTAGTCGAGCGAGACAAACGATCGGCCCAGCTCCACGGTGTAGGGCATGTACTCCTGGAGGAAGCGGTCGGAGAAGTGGAACATGTGGCTGGTGGCCAACTCGGGCTGGCCGTCGGCATTGAGCCGCCAGTTGCGTCCGAAGAGATAGCGGTAGCCACCGATGATCTCCTCCGCCTCGGGGTTCCACACGATGAGCTGCTTGTAGCAGTTGTCGCACGTGTCAAACTCGTCTATATCTACGGCCTTGCCCGTACCGCCACCTGCCGCGCGGAACGCTATCTCGCGCAGCCGGCCTATCTCCCGCATCACGTTGGGTGCGTTGTGGGCTGTCACCACATAGATATCGTTGTGGCTCTTGTTGGTCGTGCGGAGCAGCTTCTCAGGAGTAAGCTCGCTGCGCAGCACCTCTTTGCTGATGGGTTGGATAATCTCTTCTTCCATTTTTCCAGAGTTTGATGTAAAACGGGGGGATTCTCTTCTTCTGTCTCTTGTTCTGACTGTTCTTCTGCCGCTTTAGAGCGCATAGACCTGGTCCTCCACCCACAGGGCCCAGTCCTTGGCCGATCGCGACCGGTCGAAGGTCTGCCAGGGGATGGGTTTGCCTATCTTGACCGTGAAGTCCTTGTCGACGTTGCGATACATCTCGTCGACGAGGAAGAGCATCGCCAGGTTCACCTTGAGGTGGAGGCGCTTCTGCCAGTTGGCGATGCGGTAGAAGCGGTCGGAGTTGCGCCCGCTGAAATGGATGGGCACAACGTCGCGCTGATACTGCACGCTCTTCGTGACGAAGGTCTTCTTCCACGGCAGGTCGCGGATCACCCCGTCGGTCATCCGCGAGTTGAGTCCGGCGGGAAACATGATGATATGGTCGTTGCCCTGAAAGGCCGCCTCGACCATGCGTGGGAAGTCGCGGCTCTGCTTGCCCGTCTTGTTGATGCCCACACAGACCGGACGAAGGCCGGGGAGGTTCATCAGCAGGTCGTTGACCAGGTAGCGGAAGCGACCGTCGTAGTGGCGCCCGATGATGCTGCCCAGGGCCACGCCATCCTGTCCGCCGAGAGGATGGTTGCTGACGAAGGTGTAGAGTTTGCCATCATCCTTGGAGGGCAGGTTCTCCTCGCCCTCGATGGTGATATGCATCTTGAGATACTCCACGGTGGAGGTGAGCCATTGCGTGCCGACCTCGTCGCGGTGGTCGTACAAGAACTGGTTCACTTGGTCCTCGTGGGCTATCTTGCGTAGCCAGTTGATCAGGCAGCGGGGCACGAGGCGCGCCTTGCCGCCGAGTTTGCTGGTGAGTATTTTCTCGATGTCGATAGTCTTCTCCATCCGCTCTTTCTTTTCGTCAATTCTCTCTTACAATGCGCAAAAATACTCATTTTTCTCAAAGTGTGCAACTATTTCCGCCGAAAAAGTGGTCAGGACGCCCTTATTTCATGTTGTTGTCACATTTCCACCGCCTCGGCAGGGCCCTTCCGTGCGGCTCCGAGGTCCGACGGGCGAAGGACGGAAAAGAGGGCATCATATACCTGAATCAATAAAAAACAGACATTTTTGAAACTTTTGTGGGGGAGCGTGGGGAGATGTGGGGAAAAATGTGTACCTTTGAAGCCGAAAATATATTTTCTTCAAAGAAGTACACATGCGATTTTTGGGAACGATAGATTCCAAGACCGATGCCAAGGGACGGGTGTTTCTCCCCGCCTCCTTCCGGAAGGTGCTGAGCACGGCGGGCGCAGAGCGCCTCGTCCTGCGCAAGGACATCTTCCAGCCGTGCCTCGTGCTCTATCCCGAGTCGGTGTGGAACCAAATGCTCGACAGCCTGCGCGCACGCCTCAACCGCTGGAACCGCCAGGACCAAATGGTCTTCCGCCAGTTTGTCTCCGACGTGGAGCCCGTGGCGCTCGACGGCAACGGCCGATTCCTCATCCCCCGCCGCTACCAGCAGATGGCGGGCATAGAGGGACAGGTGCGCTTCATCGGCATGGACGACGCCATCGAGATCTGGAGCGGCGACGAGGGAGAGGGTCCGTTCATGGACGCCGACGCCTTCGCCCAGGCCCTGGAGGACCGGATGGGGAGCGCATTCCCGGGCGCGGCAGAGAGCGAGAACGACAGCAACCAACCACGACAATGACCGATTCTACCCAGACATATCATGTGCCCGTGCTCCTCCAGGAGAGCATCGGCGGACTGGCCATCCACGAGGGTGGCGTCTATGTGGACGTGACCTTTGGCGGTGGAGGCCACAGCCGCGAGATCCTGCGCCAGCTCCATGGCACAGGCCATCTGTACAGTTTCGACCAGGACGCCGACGCAGAGGCCAACATCGGAACAGAGGCGGAGGACAACTTCACGTTTGTGCGCAGCAACTTCCGCTATCTGAAAAACTGGATGCGCTACTACGGCGTGGACCATATCGACGGCCTACTGGCCGACCTGGGGGTCAGCTCCCACCATTTCGACGACGAGGAGCGGGGATTTTCCTTCCGCTTCGACGCGCCGCTGGACATGAGGATGAACAAACGAGACGGACTGACGGCGGCCGACCTACTGAGCGACTACAGCGAGGAGCAGCTCGCCGACGTGCTCTATCTCTACGGAGAGTTTCGACAGTCGCGACGCATGGCGGCAGCCATCGTCAAGGCAAGACAGCAAAAATCGATCACGACAACGATAGAATTGGCCAACGTTGTCGCTCCTTTACTAAACAAGAGCCGGGAGAAGAAGGAAATGGCACGTCTTTTCCAGGCGCTGCGCATCGAGGTCAACCACGAGATGGACGCCCTGCGCGAACTGCTGGCGGCAGCCACCGACGTGCTCGGAGAGGGAGGCAGGCTGAGCATCATCACCTACCACTCGCTGGAAGACCGACTCGTCAAGAACGTGATGCGAAGCGGCAACGCCGAGGGAAAGGTCGTCAAGGACTTCTTTGGCAAGGCCGAAACACCCTACCGACTGGTCAACAACAAGGTGATCGTGCCGACGGCGGAGGAGCAGGAGCGCAACCCGCGCAGCCGTAGTGCCAAACTGAGAATAGCAGAAAGGACAGAACGCTGATGAGCAACAACAAGGAAACACAGGAGCCGCTGATGGGACAGCCCGTCGAGCTGGAGGTCGTGGGGGCCACGGAGGCCACACAGGCTGCCGGCGAGGCCTCTGTGCGTCCACAACGGGAGGAACCACTGAAGGGCCGAAAGGCCGTCAGGAAGCCGGCTGGCAAGAAGGGAGAAGCTGCGGGCGAGACCGTCGAGGCGCAAGGAGCAGCCCACGAGGATGCCGCGACGGAGCAGCCCTCGGAAGAGGCGGAGGCAGAGCGCGTGGCCGAGGCCATCAGGCAGGCCATCGAGGAGCAGGCGCGCGAGGACGAGAATCCTCACTCCACCAACTACACACTCCGACAGATCATCGGCGGAGAGATGCTGCAGACGGGCGTGATGCGCAAGAACGTGGGACTGATGGCGGTCGTGGGACTCTTTCTCTTCGTCTCCGTCACCAACCGCTACAGCGTGCAGGAGAAGCTCAAGGAGATCAACCGGCTGGAGGCGAAACTCAAAGACGCCAAGTACAGGGCGCTCTCCACGGGCAGCAAATACACCGAGAAGACGCGACTGAGCTTTGTGCTCCAGGCGCTGCGCAACAGCAAGGACAGCGTCTTGAAGATCCCGGACCAGCCGCCCTACAAGATACAGGTGCCCGAGGAGGGAGGACAAGGAGAGTGACGACACGGTCCGTGGAAAAGGCCGGAAGGCCGCACGGACCCCATTTGATAACTTAAAAAACAACTACAATGAGTAAACTGAACGAAGCAAAGGTAATACCGCGCTACATGCTGGTGTCGGTATTGATGACGCTGGTGTCATGTTGTGTGTTGGGAAAAGCCTTCTACATCATGACAGCAGAAAAGGACTACTGGGCCGAGGCGGCCAAGCAATCGGCTCGCGACAGCGTGAAGCTGGAGGCCACGAGAGGCAACATACTGAGTTGCGACGGGCGGCTGATGGCCACCACGATGCCGCAATACAAGATATTCATGGACTTCGAGACGCTGCGGTCCAACCCTACGGACACGGCGTTTGCCGATAGCCTCGACGCCATCTGCCAGGGACTCAACGAGATCTTCCCCGAGAAGCCGGCAGAGGAGTTCAAGGCCGAACTGAAAAAGGGATATGCCAAGCGGAGCCGCGTATGGCCGGTGTGGAAGAAGCGCGTCGATTACGACACGTGGATGGAGGTCTCGCAGCTGCCCGTCTTCCGCAGGGGCGCAAACAAAAGCGGAATCCACGCCGACAAGTTCACCTACCGGCAGCATCCGTTTGGGTCGCTGGCAGGACGCACCATCGGCGACCTCTACAAGGAGCAGTATGGCGGACGCGTGCCGCGATGTGGGCTCGAAATGGCCTTCGACTCCGTGCTGCGAGGCAAGGAGGGCATTGGCCACAGCATGATGGTGCGCAGCAAGTTTCTGACCATCACCGACGTGCCGCCTGAGAACGGATCGGACGTAGTGACCACGATCGACGTCAACATGCAGGACCTGGCGGAGCGGTCCGTCGTGGACGAGCTGAAACTGATCGGCGGGAAGGTCGGCGTGGCGATCGTCATGGAGGTGGCCACGGGAGACATCAAGGCCATGGTCAACATGCAGCACTGCGACGACGGAGAGTACAGGGAGATCGCCAACCATGCGGTGAGCGACCTGCTGGAGCCGGGATCGGTATTCAAGACGGCCTCCATCATGGCGGCCCTCGACGACGGCTACGTCGATACGACCTACATGGTCGAGACGGGAGGCGGCGTGTGGAACATGTACGGACGCGACATGAAGGACCACAACTGGTCGAGAGGCGGCTACGGCACGCTGATGCTGCCCTGGACGCTGAAGTATAGTTCCAACATCGGCGTGAGCCGCATCATCGACAAGTTCTACCACGACCAGCCGGAGAAGTTCGTGCAGAAGATCCACAGTTTCGGACTGGCCACAGACTATAAGGTCCCGATCCCGGGCTACGTGCCGGGCGTCATCCGCATGCCGAAGAAGAACAAGAGGGGACAGTACACCAACTGGAGCAAGACGGCCCTGCCCTGGATGAGCATCGGCTACGAGACGCAGATTCCGCCGCTGCAGACGGTCACGTTCTACAACGCCATTGCCAACGGCGGAAAACTGGTGCGCCCGCGCCTGGTCAAGGCGATCATGCGCGATGGCGAGGTGGTACAGGAGTTCCCGGTGCAGGTGGTCAAGGAGCAGATCGCCAAGCCTCAGACCATCGAGTGGATACAGCGCATCCTGCGCGAGGTGGTCAGCGAGGGACTGGGAAAAAAGGCTGGCAGCGACAAGTTTGAGGTGGCGGGAAAGACCGGCACGGCACAGATGTCGAAGGGAGCCCTGGGATACAAGGCGGGCGGCACCAACTACCTGCTGTCCTTCGCGGGCTACTTCCCGGCCGACAACCCACGCTACTCCTGCATCGTCTGCATACAGAAGGAAGGACTGCCCGCCTCGGGTGGCGGCATGAGTGGTGTGGTATTCCACAACATTGCCGAGGGCATCATGTCGCAGATCCTGAAAGTGAGCATGGAGGACGCACGCGACTCGTCGTCGGTGCTGCTGCCGCGGGTGAAGGAGGGAGACCTCCACGCAGCCGACTTCGTGCTCCACGACCTGGGCTTCGACCTCATCAACGGATGGAAGGGATACTTCAAGTGTGGCGACCCGGTCTGGGGAGCCGTTGATGACAGTACCACCCGCAACCGGCTCACGCTGGTGAAGGGATCCGTCGTGGGACAGGCCTACGTGCCCGACGTCTGCGGCATGGGCGCGCGAGACGCGGTCTATCTCATGGAGAGCCGCGGCATCAAGGCGCGAATCAACGGACGCGGCGTGGTCGTCAGCCAGAGCCTGGCACCAGGCACACGCATCAGAAGCGGCATGAGCTGCAACCTGGCGCTGCAGGCGTAGCCGCCCCAAGAGAGGCGCTGGGCAAAGGAGCGAGCGCAAGCACCCATCCGTCGGGAGGACCGCAAGGCCCTGTCGGCGTGATGGGACTACCCATATAGGAACGTGATGGGGAATCCATGATATAAACGTGATGGGAAATCCCATGTTATAAACGTGATGGACTACTCATATATATATAATAAGGAGAAAACAAGAGACTCAAAGATATGAAAGCATTAAGCGAACTGCTCAAGGCAGTGAAACCTCTCACGGTGGAGGGGAGCTGCGATGTCGAGATTGCGGGAGTGGAGATCGACTCGCGCAAGGTGAAGCAAGGCGACCTCTTCGTGGCCATGAAGGGCACGCAGGTCGATGGCCACCGTTTCATAGGCAAGGCGATTGGCCAGGGTGCCGTGGCGATCCTCTGCGAGGACATGCCGCAGGAGAAGACCGAGGGCGTGACCTACATACAGGTGGCTTCGACGGAAGAGGCCGTCGGACCCGTGGCGACCCACTTCTTCGGAGATCCGTCGAGGAAGCTGAAACTGGTCGGCGTGACGGGCACCAATGGCAAGACAACCATTGCCACACTGCTCTACAATCTTTTCCGCAAGCTCGGCCATAAGGTGGGACTGCTCTCGACGGTATGCAACTACATCGACGGAGAGGCCGTCCCGGCAGACCATACCACGCCGGACCCCATCGCCCTCAACGAGCTACTGGCGCGCATGGTCAGCGCAGGATGTACGTATTGCTTCATGGAATGCTCCTCCCACGCCATCCATCAGCACAGAATCGGCGGACTCCACTTTGCGGGCGGACTCTTCACCAACCTCACGCGAGACCACCTGGACTATCACAAGACGTTCGAAAACTACCGCAACGCCAAGAAGATGTTTTTCGACATGCTGCCGAAGACGGCCTTCGCCGTCACCAACGCTGACGACAAGAACGGACTCTTCATGGTGCAAAACTGCAAGGCGAGCGTCAAGACCTACTCCATCCAGCGCGTGGCCGACTACAGGGCGCGCATCCTGGAGTGCCACTTCGAGGGAATGTACCTCGAGATCGACGGCAAGGAGGTCGGCGTGCAGTTTATCGGACGCTTCAACGTGAGCAACCTTCTCGCGGTCTATGCCGCGGCGGTACTGCTGGGCGAAGACGCACAGGCCGTGCTCGTGGCCATGAGCACGCTGGGCAGCGTCAGCGGACGCCTGGAGCCGATCCGGTCGCCGGAGGGATTCACCGCCATCGTCGACTACGCCCACACCCCGGACGCCATCGCCAACGTGCTCTCGGCCATCCACGAGGTGCTCAACGGCAAGGGAAAGGTCATCACCGTCTGTGGAGCCGGAGGCAACCGCGACCACGGCAAGCGACCGCTCATGGCGCAGGAGGCCGTCAGACAGAGCGACAAGGTGATCCTCACGAGCGACAACCCGCGCAACGAGGACCCACAGGCCATCATCGACGATATGCTGGCAGGACTCGACGCGCAGCAGCGACGCAAGGTGATCACCATCACCGACCGGCGCGAGGCGATACGCACGGCTTGCATGATGGCCGAGAAGGGCGACGTCGTGCTCGTGGCGGGAAAGGGCCACGAGACCTACCAAGAGATCAATGGCGTGAAGCACCACTTCGACGACCACGAGGTGCTGCGCGACATTTTCAACGTAAAGTAAAGCAAAGACAGTATGTTATACTACATCTTCAGATGGCTCGACCAGTTTGGCGTCAGCGGATCGCACCTATGGAGCTACATCTCCTTCCGTTCGATCCTCGCCCTTGTCCTGGCCCTCGTCATCTCCGCCTGGTTTGGCGAAAAGTTTATCAAGTACCTCAAGCGAAAGCAGATCACGGAGACGGCACGCGACGAGAAGATCGACCCATTTGGCGTCAACAAGGTCGGTGTGCCCTCGATGGGTGGCATCATCATCATCGTCGCCCTGCTCATCCCCGTCATTCTCCTGGGCCGACTGCGCAACATCTATCTCATCCTGATGATCGTCACGACGGTATGGCTCGGGCTGCTGGGCTTCCTGGACGACTACATCAAGGTCTTCCGCCACAACAAGGAGGGACTGAAGGGCAAGTACAAGATCGTAGGACAGGTCTCCATCGGCCTCATCGTGGGACTGGTGCTATGGGCCTCGCCCGACGTGAAGTCGAACCTGAACATGGAGCTTGGGCAGAAAAACGGACAGGAAATCGTCGTCAAGCACAGCGAGAAGGCGGAGAAGACGCTCAAAACTACCATCCCCTTCGTCAAGAACCACAACCTCGACTACTCCAAGGTGATGGGCTTCTGCGGCGAGCATAGCGTGGCGGCGGGCTGGATACTCTTCGTCATCATGACGATCTTTGTCGTGACGGCGGTCTCCAACGGCGCCAACCTCAACGACGGCATGGACGGAATGTGTGCGGGCAACTCGGCCATCATAGGCGTGGCACTCGGCATCCTGGCCTACGTGAGCAGCCACATCCAGTATGCCGCCTACCTCAACATCATGTACATACCAGGGTCGGAGGAACTGGTGGTGTTCTTCTGCGCCTTTATCGGCGCACTGATCGGATTTCTGTGGTACAACGCCTATCCCGCCCAGGTCTTCATGGGCGACACGGGAAGCCTCACCATCGGCGGAATCATCGCCGTGGGCGCCATCATCATCCACAAGGAGCTGCTGCTGCCCATCCTCTGTGGCATCTTCTTCGTCGAGAGCCTGAGCGTCATCCTGCAGGTGTGGTACTACAAGATTGGCAAGCGCCGCGGCGTGAAGCAGCGCATCTTCAAGCGCACGCCGATCCATGACAACTTCCGCACGCAAGACTCGCAACTGGATCCCGACTGCAAATATCTCATCCGCGTGCCGCATGGTGCGAAGCACGAGGCCAAGATCACCATCCGCTTCTGGATCATCACGATCCTGCTGGTGGCGCTGGCGATCATCACATTGAAAATCAGATAAGAAACGAAGAGCGGGAGGCTGACACGCGGCCAACGGACGACGGCCTCAGGGCCGGCAAGACGGACGCGGCAAAGTCTCCCACCCCGATAAAATCAAGCGCAAAAGAAAGATGAAAAGAATCGTAGTTCTTGGAGCCGGCGAGAGCGGCGCAGGTGCTGCCGTGCTGGCCAAGAAGCAAGGCTTCGACGTGTTTGTCTCCGACACATCGAAGGTGAAGGACCAATACAAGAAGCTGCTCGACGACCACGGCATCGAATGGGAGGAGGGCCACCACACGGAGGAGAAGGTGCTCTCGGCAGACGAGGTCATCAAGAGCCCGGGCATCCCCGACAGCGTCCCGATGATACAGCGCCTCATCCAGCAGGGCACGCCCATCATCAGCGAGATAGAGTTTGCGGGCCGCTACACCCACAGCAAGATGGTCTGCATCACGGGAAGCAACGGCAAGACCACCACAACAAGCCTCATCTACCACATCTTCAAGGATGCGGGCTACGACGTGGGACTGGCCGGCAACATCGGAAGGAGCCTGGCGCTGCAGGTGGCAGAGGATCCGCACGAGTACTATGTCATCGAGCTCAGTTCTTTCCAGCTGGACAACATGTACGAGTTTCGTGCCAACATCGCCATCCTGCTCAACATCACGCCGGACCATCTCGACCGCTACGACTTCAAGTTTGAGAACTATGCCGCGGCAAAGATGCGCATCATCCAGAATCAGACGCAGGAGGACAGTTTTATCTACTGGAACGACGACCCTGTGATCAAGAAGGAACTGGAGAAGTATGACATCAAGGCCGTGCAGTATCCGTTCTCCGAACTCAAGGAGACGGGATCCATCGGCTACATCGAGGAGGGACAGTACGTCATCGAGAAGCCTACGCCTTTCAACATGGAGCAGGAGGAACTCTCGCTCACGGGCAAGCACAACATCTACAACTCGCTCGCTGCCGGCATCGCGTCCAACATCTCCGGCATCCGCAAGGAGAGCATCCGCAAGAGCCTGAGCGACTTCCCGGGCGTGGAACACCGACTGGAGAAGGTCTGCAAGGTGGGTGGCGTGCAGTATGTCAACGACTCCAAGGCCACCAATGTCGATGCTTGCTGGTACGCGCTGGAGAGCATGCGCACGCCGACAGTGCTCATCGTCGGCGGCAAGGACAAGGGCAACGACTATGGACCCATCAAGGAGCTCGTCAAGGAGAAGTGTCGCGCCATCGTCTATCTCGGCGCAGACAACGCCAAGCTCCACGCCAACTTCGACGAACTGGGAATTCCCGTGCGGGACACCCACTCGATGAAGGACTGTGTGGCTGCCTGCCACGAACTGGCAAAGCCGGGCGACACGGTGCTGCTCAGCCCCTGCTGTGCCAGCTTCGACCTCTTCAAGAACATGGAGGACCGTGGAGAACAGTTTAAGCAACTGGTAAGATCGCTCTGACACGGACTGAAAACATCACTTTCCACATGAGGTCATAACGCCACACCGTCGCAGTCTCACTCCGACACCGACTCCCCATCGGCACATCCATTGTGCCGATGGGGGCGGCGAAGGAGACTCTATCATACCAATCACAAACCGTAGAAACAAAACAAGACAGGACGGACGGGCAAGGAACGAGAGAAAAAGAGGAGGGAAAGACTGAACAACAACTATTCTGCGAATCTTCAAAAAAAACACTCGATCCACTCGCATCCGCCTCAAAAACAGAAAGAAAGAAATGAAAGGAAAGTCATTGACGAACATTTTCAAGGGAGACAAAGTCATCTGGATGATCTTCTTCTTCCTCTGTATGATTAGCATCATTGAGGTCTATTCGGCATCCAGCTCGCTGACGCTCAAAAAGGGCTACTACTGGGCGCCTATCATGGACCACGCCAAGAAGATCATACTGGGAGTAGTAGCACTCGTCTGTGTGCTCAACGTGGAGTGTAAGTACTTCAAGATGGCCACGCCCTTCGCCCTCGGCGGATCCATCATCATGATCCTCTGGGTGCTCGTGGGCGGCGAGACCATCAACGGAGCCAATCGATGGCTCACCTTCTTTGGCATCCAGTTTCAGCCCTCAGAACTGGCGAAGGGAGCATTGGTGCTCGCCACGGCACAGATATTGAGTGCGATGCAGACCGACAAGGGAGCGGACCGAAAGGCGTTTCGCTATATCCTCCTGCTCTCGGCTTGGATCATCATCCCCATTGCCATGGAGAATGGATCCACGGCCTTCCTACTGGCCATCACCATCTTCGTGATGATGTTTGTCGGACGCGTGCCGCTGGACCAGTTGGGAAAACTCTTTGGCGTCATGGCGGTAATAGCCACCATTGCCCTGTCGGTCATCATGATATACGGCAAGACCGAACAAGAGCGGGCGAAGGACCCGCGCCACCAGCTGACCGAGCAAATGGCGAAAGCCAAGACAAAGCAGCCCAAGACCCTGGCGGATCGTTTCGAGGACCGCCTCGACACATGGAAGTCGCGCATCGTGAAGTTTACCAACCCCGAGGACGTCCCGGCCAACAAGGTGAACCTGCGAGACAAGGACTCACAGAAGAACTACTCCCACATAGCCATAGCCTCATCGGGCATCGTGGGAAAGGGACCGGGCAATTCGACCGCACGCGACGGACTCGCACAGGCATTCTCCGACTTCATCTATGCCATCATCATCGAGGAGCTGGGCATCATAGGGGCAGCGTTCGTCGCCTTGCTCTACGTCTTCCTCCTCTTCCGAGTCGCCATCATCGCCAACCGATGTGAGAACAACTTCCCCGCATTCCTGGCCATGGGACTGACGCTCATGCTCGTCATACAGGCGCTCTTCAACATGCTGGTGGCCGTGGGATTGGCGCCCGTCACGGGACAACCGCTGCCGCTCATCAGCCGAGGCGGCACGTCAACGGTCATCAACTGCATCTACATGGGCATGATCCTCTCCGTCAGCCGTTCGGCCAAAAAGAAGGCCGCAGGAAGCATCTGGCAGGGGTGAAAGAGGAAAAATAAACAGAAAATAGTAGAAAGACATTTTTTTTGTTTATCTTTGCAGAAGATTGGCGGCACTCGGCAATTTAAAACGAACACAATGGACAAAGAATTGAGGATAATCATCAGCGGTGGCGGCACGGGAGGCCATATCTTCCCCGCCGTGTCGATAGCCAACGCGCTGCGGCAGATGCGCCCCGAGGCAAAGATTCTCTTTGTCGGCGCAGAGGGCCGCATGGAGATGCAGCGTGTCCCGGCAGCGGGATACGAGATCAAGGGACTTCCCATCAAGGGATTCGACCGCCGGCATCTGCTGAAAAACATCAGCGTGGTGTGGCACTTGCTCAAGAGCCTGCGCATGGCACGCCACATCATCAAGGACTTCCGCCCGATGGTGGCAGTAGGCGTGGGTGGCTACGCCAGCGGTGCCACGCTCTACGCGTGCGCGCGAATGGGCATTCCCTGCCTCATACAGGAGCAAAACTCCTATGCGGGCGTCACCAACAAGCTGCTGGCCAGCCGTGCCAAGAAGATCTGCGTGGCCTACGAGGGAATGGAGCGCTTCTTCCACGCCGACCGCATCATCATGACGGGAAATCCCGTAAGACAGAACATCCTAGAGGCCCAGGGCACACCGCAGGAAGCGCGACGCGCCTTCGGACTCGACGCGGAGAAGAAGACCGTGCTGATCGTAGGAGGAAGCCTCGGCGCAAGAACGATGAACCGCAGCGTGCTGGAGCACCTGGATCTGATCAAGGCGCATCCCGAGGTGCAGTTTATCTGGCAGACGGGCAAATACTACTTCGACAGCATCCAGAAGGAGATGCGGGGAAAAGAACTGCCCAACCTCAAGGTGATGGACTTCGTGAGCGATATGGGAGCGGCCTATCATGCCGCCGACCTCGTCGTGAGCCGTGCCGGAGCAAGCTCCATCAGCGAGTTTCAGCTCATCGGCAAACCCGTGATCCTCGTCCCGAGCCCCAATGTGGCGGAGGACCACCAGCGCAAGAATGCCATGGCTCTCGTCCGTCGCGACGCAGCCCTCTACGTGGAGGATGCCGAGGCTCCGGAGAAGCTCCTGGAGCTGACGCTGCAGACTGTGGCCGACGATGCGAAACTGCGCCAGCTGGGTGAGAATGTGCACAAGATGGGCCTCAAGGATTCGGCGGAGATCATCGCACGCGAGGTCCTCAAACTGATTGAACAATAAAGGAAAAATTATGGAACTGAAAGATATCAAGGCTGTCTATTTCGTCGGAGCGGGAGGCATTGGCATGAGCGCCCTCGCACGCTACTTCCTGCACCGCCACCTCGTCGTGGCGGTCTACGACCGCACGCCGACACCGCTCACCCACGAACTGGAGCGCGAGGGCATGCAGATCCATTATGAGGAGGACGTTGACCAGATCCCTGCGCCCTGCCGCGACAGGGAGCACACACTGGTGGTCTTCACGCCCGCCATCCCGGCCTCCCACGCCGAACTGGCGTGGTTCAAGGAGCACGACTTCACCATCGAGAAGCGGGCACAGGTGCTCGGCACGCTCACCCGCACACACAAGGGCCTTTGCTTCGCGGGCACCCATGGCAAGACGACCACCTCGACAATGTGCGCCCATATCATGAGCCAAAGCCACATGGGCTGCAACGCCTTTCTCGGAGGCATCTCGAAGAATGTGGGCAGCAACTACATCCTCTCGCTGACAAGCGACTATGTGGTCATAGAGGCCGATGAGTTTGACCGTTCCTTCCACTGGCTGCGCCCCTGGATGTCGGTCATCCCGACCATCTCGACATCTACGGCACAAAGGAGGCTTACCTGGAGAGCTTCCGCCACTACACCGAACTGATACAGCCCGGAGGCGCGCTGATCCTCCACACAGGACTGGAGATGAAGGCCCACGTCCCCGAGGGGGTGAAGACCTACACCTACAGCCGCGACGAGGGAGACTTCCACGCTGCCAACATCCGCATCGGCGACGGCAAGATCGTCTTCGACTTCGTATCGCCGCTGGAGACAGTGACCCAAGTCTCGCTAGGCCATCCCGTCCCCATCAACATCGAGAATAGTGTCGCCGCCATGGCAATGGCACAACTCAACGGCTGCACGGCGGAGGAACTGCGCCGAGGCATGGAGACCTACGCGGGAGTGGAGCGTCGCTTCGACTTCAAGATCAACAACTCCCGCCATGTGTTCCTCAGCGACTACGGCCACCATCCGAAGGAGATCCTTCAGTGTGCCAAGAGCTTGAGGGAACTTTATGCCCACCGCAAACTGACGGTCATCTTCCAGCCTCACCTCTACACGCGCACCCGCGATTTCTATGCAGATTTCGCCGATGCGCTGAGCCATTTCGACGAGGTAGTGCTCACAGAGATCTATCCCGCCCGCGAACAGCCCATCGAGGGTGTGACCTCGAAGCTCATCTACGACCACCTGCGCGAGGGGGTGGAGCGCACGATGATAGCCAAGCACGACGTGGCGGAGTGGGTGCGCAGCCGAGACTTCGACGTGCTGGTCGTCCTGGGAGCGGGAGACCTCAACGACTATGTGCCCGAGATAACCCGCATACTGGAGGAGAAGGAAAAAGCATAACGCACAACAGGGAGGTATCGTGAGAGTCAATGTAAACTGGAAGCGCGTGCTGTTTGTCGTGGTCGACCTGATACTGGCCGCCTACCTCGTCATGGCCGTGACGTTGTGGAACACGCCGGCCTCGGCCTCCAGGGTCTGCTCCAAGGTGGATGTCAACATCTCCGACGCCAACAACGTCGGATTCCTGAGCGCAGAGGAGATCAAGCATATCCTCACGCAGCAGGGCCTCTATCCGCTTGGCAAACCGATAGCGGGGATCTCTCCACGATCCATCGAGGAGGTGCTCCGCACCAGTCCCTTTGTCAATACGGCGGAGTGTCACGTCACGCAGAACGGACACGTCACGATAGCCCTCACACAGCGCGTGCCCATCATCCGCATCAAGAGCAGCAGGGGCGACGACTACTACATCGACGACAAGGGAGGACCGATGCCCAACTCCAAATATACGAGCGACCTGATCATCGCCACGGGCCACATCAGCCGGTCCTTCGCCAGCAACTACCTCACACCGATGGCCAAGGCCATCATGGCCTCCGACTTCTGGAGAAACCAGGTTGTACAGATCAACGTGCTGCCCAACAGAGGTATAGAGCTGGTGCCACGCGTGGGAGACCACATCCTCTACCTCGGCCGGCTGCCCGAAGGTCTCCAGCGGTCGCAGATCGAGACAGCAGTGACGGAGTTTATGGACAAGAAACTCACCCGCATACAGAAGTTCTACCGCTACGGACTCTCGCAGACGGGATGGAACAAGTATAGCTACATCGATGTGGAGTTTGACAACCAGATTATTTGCAAGAAACGACAGTTAGAATAATTAAATAAGGAATATATATATGGCAGAATTTATTGTAGCCATTGAACTGGGGTCGTCCGTTTTCCGGGGGATTGCCGGCAAGAAGAATCTCGACGGGAGCATCACCGTGCAGGCGCTCGTCAAGGAGGATGCGACGCAGTGTATCCGCAAGGGAGTGGTCAACAATATCGACAAGACCGCTACCTGCCTGAAGAATATCGTGGCCAAGCTCAGCAAGACCATGAAGCAAAACATCAGCCATGTGTATGTCGGAGTAGGCGGCCAGTCGGTGCGGAGCGTGCGCAACGTGATTGTCAAGGACCTGCCCACGGAGACGATTGTCGATGGCGATATCGTAGATGGACTGATGGACAGCAACCGCGGCATGGACTATCCCGACCTGGAGATCCTCAACGTCGTCACACAGGAGTATAAGGTCGGCAACCAGTATGTCGTCGACCCTGTGGGAATCAAGGGCACACGGCTGGAGGGCAACTTCCTCAACATCGCCCAGAGAAAACTCTTCTACAGCAACCTCAACGAGGCTTTCGACAAGGCGGGCATCGCCATTGCCGAGATCTTCCCCGCACCGCTGGTGCTGGCCGACAACGTGCTCTCCGAGTCGGAGAAGCGCGGAGGCTGCGTGCTGGTGGACCTGGGAGCTGACACAACGACGGTGTCGGTCTATCACAAGAGCCTGCTGCGCCACCTGGCAGTCATCCCCCTGGGCGGCAACAACGTCACCAAGGATATCACGGCACTGAAGATGGAAGAGCGCGAGGCAGAACTGCTGAAGCTCAAGCACGGATCCGCCTATACCGAGATAGCCGACATGGATCCTGCCCTCACCTACTCCATCGACGGCGAGCGCACCATCGAGAGCAAACAGCTCATCGAACTGGTGGAGGCACGCGTGGAGGAGATTGTGCAGAACGTGTGGCATCAGGTGCCCGCGGAGTATGTCAGCAAACTTCTGGGTGGCATCATCCTCACGGGTGGCGGTTCCAATATGAAGAACATCGAGCTGGCTTTCAAGAAATACACGCACATGGACAAGATACGCAAGGCGCGCTTCGTCAACCTGGCCATCAAGTCCAACATCGCCGACATCAATAAGCACGACACTACGCTCAACACCATCATCTCCCTGCTGGCCAAGGGCGACATGAACTGTGCAGGTGGACCAATCGTACACCAGCAGTCCACAGGAACAGACCTCTTTGGCCAGACGACTACGACAACGACCCCCCATCAGACCACCAACGGCGAGGGTGGCACACAGCCGCATACGGGCGGCGACAATGGCGGAAACGGTGGAAATAACACCCAGCCCACACCACCTCCCGCACCAGGGCCCACACCTGCTCCAGAACCAACTCCCGCACCCGAGAAGTCTGGCTTCTTTTCGAAACTCGCCAATAAGCTAAAGGGCTTTGGCGGCAAGATCTTGGAGGCTGAGGAATAGAACGGAAACTGCCAAGCGCAGGCTACGAGAAGAATACTATCAAGATAACTTTGAACAACAATGATGGATAAAGATAAAGACAACATGGCCACGCTGGCCGATCATCTCGACTTCGGCGAGCCGGATCGTCAGAACAGCATCATCAAGGTGATCGGTGTGGGTGGTGGAGGCGGCAACGCCGTAAACAATATGTACAAGCAGGGCATCCACGACGTCTCGTTTGTGGTCTGCAACACCGACGCACAGGCCCTGAAGGACAGTCCCGTCCCCGAGCGACTCCAGCTGGGCAGCGAGGGTCTGGGAGCAGGCAACCGACCCGAGAAGGCGCGCCTGGCTGCCGAGGAGTCGATAGACGACATCAAAGCAATGCTCAGCGACGGCACGAAGATGGACTTCATCACTGCGGGCATGGGCGGCGGCACAGGCACGGGAGCAGCACCGGTCATCGCCCAGGTAAGCAAGGAACTGGGCATCCTCACCGTCGGTATCGTCACCATCCCCTTCAAGTTTGAGGGCAACAAGAAGATCGACCAGGCACTCGACGGCGTCGATGAGATGGCAAAGCACGTCGATGCGCTCCTCGTCATCAACAACGAGCGACTGCGCAAGGTCTATCCCGACCTCAGCCTCCTCAACGGCTTTGCCAAGGCCGACGACACGCTGAGCGTAGCAGCAAAGAGCATTGCCGAGATCATCACCGTCCGCGGACTGATAAACCTTGACTTCAACGACGTGCGCACCGTACTCAAGGATGGTGGCGTAGCCATCATGTCCACGGGCTTCGGCGAGGGCGAGGGACGTGTGCGCAAGGCCATTGACGACGCACTCAACTCACCGCTGCTCAACGACAACGATGTCTATAACTCGCAGAAAATCCTCCTCTCCATAGCCTTCAGCAGCGAGAATGGCACCGATGGACTGGCCATGGAGGAGATGAACGAGATCAACGACTTCATGAGTCGCTTCGGATCCAACTTCGAGTTGAAGTGGGGTATTGCCATCGACAACACCTTGGAGAAGAAGGTGAAGATCACCATCCTCGCCACGGGCTTCGGCCTCGACGACCTGGAGGATGTGGCCAGCTACCATAGCCGCCTGGACAAGGCGCGCGCCAAGGAGGAGGCACAGAAGAAGGCCGAGCAGGAGGAAGCCGACGCGGAGCGTAGCAACAGACGCGGCAAATACTATGGCGACGACGGAGACAAACTGGCCAAGCCGCGCCCACACATCTACCTCTTCTCGCAGGACGACCTCGACAACGAGGACGTGATCCTCGAAGTGGAGTCGATTCCCACCTTCAACAGGACCAAACCGATGCAGAATGAAATCAAGAAGAAGTCGGCTCCCGAGCAGGTTCGCGAGGAGCAACCGGTCAAGGACAAAGTGGAGGGAACCATCCGCTTTGAGTAAACACAAGTAAGGATCGCTAATTGAAGGCGATTTCCATCCACCAACCTATGCAAGGGGAGGCAGGTCCGTTAGTCTCGGAACTGCCTCCCCTTGTCGCATTTCCCAAGAAATAGTCTTGGTTGTTATTAGGAAAAGATGTACTTTTGCCTAGAAGAAAGTTCTGTCCAGCGACGTTGAATGTACGTTCAGCGCCATCGAACCTGCATTCGACATCGTCGAATGTCTATTCAACGTCGTTGAATAGACATTTTACTGAGGAATAAATACTGGCGCAGGGGCAATCCACGGAGAATTTCCTCTGCGCCCTTTAATCACAGAATGCAGAAGAAGAAATAATGCAGACTGCGTGGAAAGAGATAACAGAAGCAGCAACAAGAGGAAGCCTGTGAAGAAAGAAGAAGCGCGCGAGCACTATCCCCTCATTCCGCCAGGGCTGACACCAAACTCATCCTTGAAGCACTTGTTGAAATAGGATGGCGAGGTGAAACCCGTGGCGTAGGCTATCTCTGCGATGGAGCGGTCGGTCGTCGTCACCATCGTGCGCGCCTTCATCAGTCTGGCCTTGCGCAGGAGTTCCACGGGCGTCTTGCCCGTGAGTACCTTCACTTTGCGGTAGAGTTGCACGCGCGAAAGGCCGATCTCCTCACCCAGCCGCTCTACCGAGAAGTCGGAGTCGGCGAGATGCTGCTGGATGATTTCCCGCAGTCTTGTCACGAAAGTCTTATCCTGCGAGCAGAGCCGTTCCTCCTCGGCCGCCTCCGCCTTATCGCCCGAGAAGAGAGAGCGCAGCAGCGTGCGCGAGCGCAGCAGGTTGTCGATACGCGAGAGGAGCACCTGTCCTGAGAAAGGCTTCGTCAGATAGGAGTCGGCGCCCGTCTCGTAACCCTTCTCACGCTGTTCGGGCAACGAGCGCGCCGTGAGCAAGACGACGGGGATATGGCTCGTCGCAATGTCCTCCTTCAGTTGACGCGTAAACTCCAGGCCATCCATGACTGGCATCATCACGTCGCAGACTATCAACTTCGGCACCTCGTGCCGCGCCTTCTCCAGGCCTTGGCGACCGTCTGCCGCCTCCGAGACATTATACCGGTCTTTCAGGATAGACCGCAGATAGGCCCTCATCCCGTTGTTGTCATCGATGATGAGTACCAGCGGGCGGTCCGCATCGAAGTCTTCGGCATTGGTGATGCGATCCGCCGCCTCCTTAGCATTGATATCCTCGGGCACATAGCTATCGTCTACCAGTTCCCGCTCCGCCACCGGCCTTGCCTCGCGATCCTTGGCAGGGTCGTAGCCTGGCTGGGCGGCAGGCAGCAATATAAAAAACCTTGTGCCCTCTCCCTCATTGCTCTCCACGCGAATGTCGCCATGATGGAGATCCACGTAGGCCTTGACCAACGACAGTCCGATCCCCGTCCCGCCGACAGCACCGCGCGCCTGGAAAAAGCGGTCGAAGAGATGAGGCAGCGCCTCCTCCTCAATTCCCTTGCCCGTATCGCTCACGCTGAGCACATACTGCTTGCCGTCGTAGGACAATGCCGTTGTGATCCGTCCGCCCTCAGGCGTATATTTTAGCGCATTCGACATCAGGTTGAAGTAGATGTGCTCCAGCTTGTCGCGGTCAGCAATGATCACGGCATCCTGTCTCACCTCCGAGGCGTCCACATCGATGGTGATCTTACGGCGCGCCGCCACCGCCCGGAAGTCGTTGGCCCATGTCGCCAGTTCCCGCTGCAAGGCGAAGCGGTTGAGATGCAAGTGCGCCTTGTTGTTCTGTACCTTGCGGAAGTCGAGTATCTCGCCCACGAGTTGTATGAGGATGCGCGTGTTGCGCCGCACCATCTCCAGCATCATGCGATGCGCTCCCTGCACGGTGTCGTCCTCCAGTAGCTGATCAGTCGGTCCGGCGATAAGCGTCAGCGGCGTGCGTAGCTCGTGGCTCACATTGGTGAAAAACTGCAGTTGCGTCTGCGTCATCCGCTCCATCTCCTCCGTCATCTGTCGCTGCTGATCCATAGAAGCATTGAGCTGGCGGTTGATGCGCGCCTTGGCCACATAAGCCCTGACGGCCAAACCACAGGCCACGACGAGCAGCACGACGAAGAACAAGAGCACCAGGAGGTAGCCACGCTGCGTATTGAAGTCGTCGGCTGCCTTGTCGATACGCGAGCGGAGTGTGGCGAGGTGATCCTGCTGGCGCATGGTCTCATCGTTCTGCATGAGTAGCACGCGGGCGTTGTCACGGGTGACAAGGGCCGAAGAGAGACGGTTTTCGCGCTGATAGGACTTCCCTTCAAGAATATTCATTGCCAGCCTCATCACCTCGTCGCCACGCGTCGGATAGATATAGGAAGCAAAGAGCGTCCCGTCCTTGACGAGTTCCAGTCCGGCTCCCTTCTGCGGCATGGCGTCGATTCCGCAGAAGCGGATGCGCTGGAGGTCCAGTCCGTGCTGCTGCGCTGCCCGACGCGCGCCCATCGCCATACGGTCGTTGTGAGCAAAGAGGCAGTCGAAGTCGGGATGCGGACTACGCAGCAGCGAGTCCATGGCTCGGAAGCCTCCCTGCTCCGTCCAGTCGGCGTGGAGCTTAGCCACGATGTCGATTGAGGGACGCACGGCAACTACGCTATCGAAGCCCTCCGCCCGCTCTATCGCCGGCGACGAAGACGAGAGT
>OIBR01000242.1_pt1 | contig 22009 bp, 20 predicted proteins | sample 1581101 | NCBI WGS metagenome assembly OIBR01 (sample SAMEA3882522, study PRJEB24775) | human gut metagenome | biome: human-associated habitat; feature: intestine environment; material: feces | place: Netherlands | collected 2009/2010
CTGGCATCAGGAATAGTAGCATTACGTTGTTCTTTCTAAAGATCATTGTAAGCAAACGCTTTCCAGATTCTCTAACGCCTTTTACAGTATCCATTTCTGTTACTTCATCTTCTGAATATTTGAATTTCATCGCATACTCAAAATCCTCATATGTCCTACACTGTCTATACTCCATTGAGTGAAATCCATTGATATCGTTGTACTTTTTCTTTCGTGGTTTGTAGCCTGTCTTTCTTCTTAAATCTATGTTTTTAATAGATAAGGCACCTTCATCGATATAGTTATAAAGTGTTCTCAAACACACTGGCATTTCATTTTCATGTTCTGCATATATGTGTGTTAAAGGCTGGCCTTTCTTAACAAGTCGAGTCACAAGTTCATCCAATTCTTCCTTCTTTTCATCAGAAAGTCTAACTCCTTGTCGACTCTCCGATCTACGACGAGTTACAGCTGCATCAGCGAATTTCGCACTGTAAATATACTTATCTTTGTTGCAAAGCTTTTTATCCTTACAGTTATTACAAACATACGGAGGCGAATCAAACTTATGGCAAGCAACTGATACATATCTATCGCATACCTTGGTACAATCCACTCCTCTGCAAAGTCTACACTTTGTATTACAGGCTTCTTCATCACAGCCGCACAAATTCCTTACTGTGCATTGTCTTGCCATGCGGCAATCTTTTCCATTCGGGTAATTACCTTTAATGAAGGTTCTGTTTTCTTTAACTTCATGTGCAATAGTAGATGGATGTCTGCGAAGTCTTTTTGCTATTTTTTTGAATGACTCCCCGATGCATATCCCAGTTTCTATTGCTATTCGATCTGACAGGTCCATTTGTCCGCTAGCATTGTAATAATTCATATCTGCTCCTTTCCCAGCAGATAGTAATCGATATAACCAATATATCATGCCTTGGAAAGGGCTGTAGAAAAAGTAAACTAGACCTTTTATAGCCATTTTCAGTTGTCAAAGTACAGGTTTAATTTTTCATTTTAGGTTTTGGTTGAAGACAGTATCTCATATTCAGTGTCCGATAAATGGTACACAAAATCCCCCGGAAATTTCCGGGGGATGAAAAACTACTTATTTTTCTTTTCTTTTTTTGTCGGTGGAATACTGTATTTGCGTGCATACGAATCAAAGCACTCCAGATAAGCATCGTCTTTCATGTGACGGACGCTCTTTAAATACTCATGGGTATCAAATTCCGAAGTCTCCGTCTCAATCATTGCTACCGCAACATTGGAGCAGTGCGCTGCGATTCTTTCCAGATTCGTCAGCAGATCATTAAACGCAAATCCCTGCCGGAATTCACATTTTCCTTCCCGCAGTCTGGTTACATGCCGGTTTTTGAGATCATTGCACAAAATTCCGATCAGTTCCCGCAAAGGCTCGATTTTTGCAGCCATCTCCAGATCATCCTCGCAGAAAGCATCAACTGTCAGATCGACAATCTCCCTGACTGCTGCCTCCAGCACGGAAAGTTCCTTCTGTGCCGACTCGGAAAATGTAATCTTCTTTTCCGAAATTTCATTTGCAACATTAGAAATATTGACCGCATGATCTCCCAGACGCTCAAAATCACTGATCGTGTGCAGGAATTTTGACACCTGCTGCATCTGAACGGTAGACATCTCCTGTCCGGTCAGCTGCATAAGATATGTGCCAAGCTTGTCCTCATATTTGTCAATCAGGTTTTCTTTTTCCTGTACTTTATTGTACTTATCCTGTGAATAATCTCCTAACAGTGAAAGTGCACGGTTAATGTTCTTGCGTGCCTTCTTTGCCATGCCGTTGACCGCCGTATGGCTCTGTCCGATGGCAAGTGCCGGATACGCCAGAAATCGTTCTTCGAGGAGATCGAAATCTGCCTGCTCTTCCAGATCCTCCGGATCGTCTTTGATCAGACGGAATACCAGTTTCTCAATCAGATTAATGCACGGAAGCAAAATCATGATTGTTGCCAGACGGAAAATAGAGTTCATCATGGCGATCTTGATCGGGCTCATCGTCATATTCAAAAACTTAAAGTGTACAAAAGCATTGACACTGTAAAAGACAATCGACCAGAAAATCATACCGAACAGATCGTTCAGCAGATAAATCAGGGCTGTACGTTTTCCGTTTTTATTTGTACCGATGGAAGAAAGCAGTACCGGGCAGGCCGCTCCTACTCCAATTCCCATCGTAATCGGAAGTGCTGCCGCAAAACTGATACTTCCGGTCACGGACAATGCCTGCAGAATACCAACGGATGCGGAAGCACTCTGTAAAACTGCAGTAAACGCAATTCCCACAATAATTCCCATAAACGGATTTTCAAACTTTGTGAGAAGATTGACGAAATGCGGGTTATCTTTCAATGGGGAAACTGCCCCGCTCATCGTCTGCATTCCTACCATGAGGATTGCAAAACCAAGCATGATATCTCCCACATTTTTGTAGTTTGCCTTTTTGACAAACATCTTAAAAATAATACCGATAATCGCAACAACGGCAGAAATGGTTGCCGTGGACAACAACTGTGCGATACCGCTGGACCCATCAATATAGGAAAGACAAAGAATCCATCCGGTAACACTCGTACCGATATTTGCTCCCATGATAATTCCAATCGCCTGTGCGACTTTCATCATTCCCGAATTTACGAATCCGACAACCATGACGGTCGTTGCGGAAGATGACTGAATAATCGCTGTAACTATCGTTCCAAGAAGTACACCTTTGATCGGTGTATTTGTGAGCTTATACAATACAAGCTCCAGTTGGTTTCCTGCCACACGTTTGAGTCCGTCTCCCATCAGAGACATTCCATAAAGAAATAGTGCAACACCACTCAGAAGTGTCAGGACAATCATTATGCCATTCATATCTGTTTCCTTTTCTTGTTCTTCTTTTTTTTACATGCTTCGATTTATTATAAAACACTTCTCATGGTTTTTACAATCACTTTACTCAAATTTTATGTTTTTATTTTTGAAACAGACTCCGGATCATATCAAACAGCTTTTCAAAAAAGGCTGCTATCTTCTGTCCGATATTCTTGTCCGCAAGCTGATTCTGCAGCTGGGAAGCCCATGCAGATGCCTGATTTTTAATGGAATCCCAGTTCAGGTCCAGTCCCTGCAGTTTTTTCATCAGACCAAGAAGTTTCTGCTTGTCATCGTCCGATAATTTCAGATCATATTTATCCGCAAGTTTTTCAATCGCCTGTTCCATCTCCTCCGGCGTTTTGATCTTTCCACTGGCAATCTGCCCTTTCAGATCTGCAATCATCGCCTCCACATCATTGGAATCGCCGTCAATGCTCTGCTCAAGATCTCCGGTTGTGACAAGTTCATCCATTGCAGCATCCACAACCGATTCATCCAGTTCCTTTCCGGTCAGTTTTTCATATGCCTCAAACGTTCCGACCAGTGCTGCCGTCCCGGAAAGCGGAAACGGTCCCGCAACAATCACATTGGCATCTTCCACCCCTGCAGTGGCAAGTGCGTTCTTGTACATGCCCGCCGTACAGTAGTTAATGTTGTATGTGGATACCTTCAGCCCGTTACCGGAATCTGCCAGGGAAACCAGCACGGAAGAAAGCGCTTTCGTTCCGATCTGTTTTTTCGGAACATAAGAATCCAGATACTGATGTTCTTCTGCATTGCTCACATAAACCACATCATATTTATCAAAATCCGCCGCTTCGATCCCCATATAAGATAACACGGTATGCTGCTGGTCTGCAGTCAGATCCGCTCCGAGCGCCAGATATGGCTTGTCGTCCAGTGTAATTTCCACATCATCCCCGTTATCTTCCTGTGCATCCTCTGCCTCTGTCGCATACACCGGTGCCGGAACTGCTGCACTTCCAAGAACCATGCCTGCCACAAGAATACCTGCCATATATTTTTTCAAACCTTTCATTTTTACCTCCATTCATAATCCAGAACAAATGTATTTCCCTGCACATGTGCTTTTGCCATGGCCCCGGTAACAACCGGCATCATAGGAGCCATGTGTCCGATGTCCAGATCCATGATCACCGGAACCTGATACTCTGCCAGCAGATCAGTTACTGCCCGGTAATGATCAATCCCGAATGCTTCTTCTCCGAAACACACCGGCCGTCCGATCAGAAATCCCTTCACATGCGAAAACCATCCGGCCTCTTTCATCTGCCAGATGGCACGGCGGATGGACATCACATGCAGATCACAGGCTTCCAGAAACCAGAGAAATCCATCCTCTTTATACCGCTCCTGAAATTCTTTTACGTGATCAAAGCGCGTACCGAGAAGGTTTACCAGACAATCCATACATCCACCGATCAGTCTTCCCTCCATTGTAACATTTTCGGCTCCCTGTGGAAATACTTTCAGTTCCACAGGCTCCGTCACATGATACGGCGCCAGCGGATGTTCTTCATCTTTGACAGATTCTTTCTCCCACAGATCATAATTATGCACACGGGTAATCTTTCCGCAGAGCAGATCCAGTGCGTCCTGCACGGCCGGATGCCACGGTTCCATTCCAAACGCGGCTGCGCACGGTCCGTAAATGGCGGCCGTATCTGCAATCGTTGCAGATAAGAACGTAAAATTGGTATTATCGGAAAACCCCATATACCACTTTGGCTTCGCCTGCGCAATCCCTGCGAAATCAATATACGGAACAACTTCACACATCAGCTCCCCGCCACCGCAGGAAATAATGACATCATTTTCGGTTCCGCAATAGCTTTCATTCAGTTCTTTGCCACATAATGCCGGGTCGTTGCTGATCCCGATTCCCTTATCCACCAGACAATTCGGCCCCATCTGTGTATGATATCCCATCTGCCCAAACCGTTCTCTTGCATGTGCAAATGCTGTATAATAAGGTTCTGTCGCACAGCCGAATGACGGCGCAACAAATCCGATCGTTCCATGTTCTTTTAAAAATTCCGGAAATCTCATATTCACTCTCCTCGTTTCAGGCTTTTCCTGTTTCCTCATTATATAAGAAAAAAGACCGCAGTGCAATCCACTGACGGTCTCTCATACACAGTAACAACAAATATTTATCCCGCATACTGCGCAAACTGATAACGGAATTTCTGTAAAAAATACAGATAGTAGGATTTCATATTAAACCACAGGGAAAAATCCTTGCGATAATGAAATTTTGTAACATATAAAATTCCCTGACGATTGCACCATATATAAATATCATTCAGCCCAAGCCGCTTGATTCCGCGGATATTGCGCAGAAAGGTCTCAATTTTTGATAACTCTCCCTCATCACGGGCATACAGATGAAAAATGGTATTCGGGCATTCGATCAGAATATGTCCTGCCGGCTTTTCTGCCATATCATATACCTCCCTGATTACTCCTCTTATATGTATCTATGGTACTACAATATCTGTCAAAAAACCAGTCAATTTTACACATTTTTCCAATTATTTCACACGCCTTCTGCATTTGAAAAATCCGGAATAAAACTTTCTTTTGCCACCCCCGGCTCCTGAATGAAAGCCTGGGTAATTCCAAGCGCAATCGCAGCGTCCACATAGCGGTCATATGTGCGCCGGCTCACCCGGTGCGCAAGTTCCGGATAATCTCTGACATGTTCTAGCGGCGTATACTGACTCATCAGACTCACATAGATTTTGTTCTGGTATGTTTCATATAAATACCGGACAATGTTTCTGGCATCTTTCAGACATCCGGGCAAAAGCAGCTGGCGCACAATCACACCCCTCTTCATCACAGCTCCCTCGCAGGCTTCTTTCGGCACGTCTTCGCCTCTTTTTTCTTCCCACGCAAACACCGGCCGGGGCTGCTGACGCACCATCTCTGCAATTGCAGCCTTTGCTGTCTGCGGATAATCTGATGCATGGGAATATTTTGCCGCAAGAAACGGGTCCATATACTTAAAATCCGGAAGATAAATATCCACGATTCCTTCCAGTGCCTTGATGGTATCCACATTCTCATAGCTTCCCGTATTGTATACAATAGGAACCGCAAGTCCCTGCCGTCTCGCCTGTTCTACCGCCCGGATGATATGCGGCACATACTGCCCCGGTGTAACCAGATTGATATTGTTCGCCCCCTGTTCCTGCAGTTCCAGAAAAATCTCCACCAGCCGTTCCGGTGTGATTTCTTTTCCCGCAGTCCCCTGTGCAATCGACTCATTCTGACAAAACACACAGTGCAGGGCACAGCCGGAAAAAAAGACGGCTCCCGAACCTTTTGTTCCGCTGATACACGGTTCTTCCCAGAAATGCAGAGCCGCCCGTGCTACCTTTAATGTCTCTGTCACCCCACAGATTCCAGTTTTTCCCTTACTGCGCTGCGCCCCGCATGTGCGCGGACACAGCATGCAATTGTCATAGAAATTATGATTTTTCATTTGTTTCACTTGCGATTCCTTTCCAAAACCTCTACAATGAAGTACACATACATTATATCATTTTAAGGAGCTACATATGAATCAGTCAAACTGTATGGTCGCACAGTCAGGCGGCCCAACCGCAGCAATCAACGCCAGTCTCGCCGGAGTCATCTCCGGAATAAAAAAGTCCGGCAAGTACGACACCTGCTACGGGGCAATCAATGGAATCCTCGGTATTTTAAATGAGCGTTATCTGAATCTTTCCCAGATGATCCCGGATGAAAAAACCCTTAACCGGTTAAAAGTTACACCGGCCATGTATTTAGGTTCCTGCCGGCACAAACTTCCGGACTACAAAGATGACGACTCTGCTTATGTATTCATCTTCAACCAGTTTGCAAAATTAAACATCAAAGCCTTTTTCTATATCGGTGGCAATGACTCCATGGATACTGTACTTAAATTATCCGATTATGCCGCCAAAATCAAGAGCGACATCCGGATTATCGGAGTTCCAAAGACCATTGACAACGATCTATGCATGATCGACCACACACCCGGATTCGGTTCTGCCGCCAAATACATTGCATCCACAATGCTGGAAATTGCACACGATACGTTTATTTACGCGGTAAAAAGCGTCACTATCGTAGAAATTATGGGGCGCGATGCCGGATGGCTCACTGCTGCCAGTGCCCTGGCGCGAAATGACTACAACACTGCCCCGCATTTTATTTATCTCCCGGAAGTTGCATTTGACAAAGAGCAGTTTCTGACCGATATCCGGAACAAATTAAAAACATTAAACAATGTGATTGTTGCCGTATCCGAGGGAATCCGTGACAAAAACGGAGACTACATCACAGCTTCCAAAGCAGTGGCTGACCAGTTCGGACACCAGCAGCTCTCTGGAGCCGGAAAAGCACTTGAATTTCTGGTCAAGGAAAACATCGGCGTCAAAGTCCGTTCCATAGAAATCAATGTATTGCAGCGCTGTGCCTCCCATCTGGCATCTGCTACCGATCAGTCAGAGGCATTTGCACTCGGAGAACATGCTGTTTTGCTCGCTGAGGAAGATGTAACCGCCTCCATGGTAACCCTGACGCGCACCTCGAATACCCCATATGCGGTAGCCTATGACCATGCCCCGATCCGCGGCATTGCCAATGAGGCAAAATCCATCCCGCGTGAATGGATCAATGCACACGGAAACGATATCCGTCAGGAGCTTTACAACTATCTTTACCCGTTAATCCAGGGAGAGGTTTCTCTCACCTATCAAAACGGTGTACCGGTGTATATGCCGGTTCCTCATTTAAAACCAGATCACGTCTCATAAAAAGGAGAGTTTTATGGCAAAACAAACAACCTCTTTGAGGGTACTCCGCGGCATTCTCTGCGGTACAGGTGCAGCTGTCATCGGCGTCTATGCAGGTTTTTGTGTTTATTACCACGGGCATTATTTCCCCCATACAACCATCGGTGGGATTTCCTGTGGCAACCAGACTGCGGATGATCTGGAAGCAAAAAACATTGCTTCCGCGCAAAATTACCAGCTGCACATAACGGATCGCAAAGGGAACAAATACACACTTTCCGGAAGTGACTTTTCCTATACTTACAAACGTTCCGGTGAAGAACAATCGCTTGTAAAACAGCAGAAAATCCTGTTGTGGCCGGTTGCCCTGTTTCAAAAACACCAAATAGATCTGAACCGTTCTTTTCACTACGATGAAACCGCATTAAACCAGCTGACCGATGCGCTGGCTATCTTTGATCCTTCCTATATCGAAGCACCGGAGAATGCACATCTGCGTATTATGGATGATGATTATACCATCGTAAATGAGACACCAGGAAATACCCCCATCCGCGATGAGATCATAAAGGAAATCCAAAAAGCCATAGACGATCAGGAAACTACACTCACGCTTTCCGATGCCTGCTACGAAAAACCGTCCGTAACGGCAGATGACCAGCAGATTGCAGATACGGTTTCACAGCTTGACCGGTATATGGCCGCAACCGTCACCTACGAAATCAAAGGAGCTGACGAAGGGCTGGATAAAGCCGGTATCCTGTCTTTACTTGACCTCAAAAAAGACGGCTCGGTTTCCATCAATGATACCCGGCTGACTTCCTATGTCCAGCATCTGGCAAGTACTTACAACACCTATGGGGATGTACGGAAATTCAAGACAAGCAAAGGGGACACCGTAAAAATCGGCGGTGGCGATTACGGCTGGGTAATTGACAAATCCAAAGAAAAAAAAGAGCTCTTAAAAGACTTAAAAGGTGGAAAACCTGTAAAACGGGAACCTGTCTATGAGCAGCGCGCCATGCAGAGCGGACTGGATGATATCGGCAATACTTATGTGGAAATTGACTATACCAGCCAGCATCTCTGGTATTACAAGGACGGATCACTTGTCACAGACACCGGCATTGTTTCGGGAAACATCAGCCGCGGAAACGGCTCACCGGATGGCATCTTTAAGATTGCATACAAACAGAAAGATGCCACACTTGTCGGCGAAAATTATGCGTCCGATGTCAGATATTTCATGCCGTTTGCCTACAATGTCGGCATCCACGATGCAAGCTGGCGCAGCACATTTGGCAAAGAGATCTACAAAACTTCCGGTTCTCACGGCTGTATCAATGTGCCTCCGAAAAAGGCAAAAAAACTGTTTCAGACTCTACAGGTCGGCACTCCGGTAATTGCCTATTACCGGGAACCGGTTACGCTGACGGCAGAAAACACACGCATCTCCAATGCATACTCTTATAAAGCCGAAACCGGGCTTTAACCCTGATCAAACTGACTGTTATACAGCGTTGCATAAAAGCCGTTCTGTGCCAGCAGGGTATCATGATTTCCCTGTTCGATAATCTTTCCGTCTTTCATGACCAGAATACTGTCTGCCTCCCGGATCGTGGAAAGACGATGCGCCACAATGAAACTTGTACGTCCCTTCATCATCGTCAGAAATGCCTTCTGTATACGGATTTCCGTTCTTGTATCAATAGAGGAAGTAGCCTCGTCAAGAATCAGCATCGGCGGAAGGCATAACATGACACGGGTAATACAAAGAAGCTGCTTTTGTCCCTGTGACAGATTGCCCCCATCTTCTGTAATCTCAGTATCATACCCTTTCGACAGTCTGCGGATAAAGCTGTGTGCATGGCTTGCTTTTGCCGCTGCAATCATTTCTTCCTCGGTTGCATCCGGTTTTCCCATACAGATATTCTCCCGGATGGTTCCCTTTTTCAGCCACGTTTCCTGTAATACCATTCCATAATTTTTCCGCAGGCTGTGTCTGGTCATGTGCATCACATCATGTCCGCTCACCTGGATATGCCCGGAATCAGCATCATAAAAACGCATCAAAAGATTAATCAGTGTCGTTTTTCCACATCCGGTTGGGCCGACAATGGCAATCCTCTGTCCCGGCTGTACATGCAGATTAAAATCCTCGATCAGCTTCTGCTCCGGCACATAGGAAAAATACACATGGTCAATGTCTACCGTTCCGTCTGCCTGTTCTAACTGATACGCATCTGCTGCATCCGGCTCTTCTTCTTTTGCCTCAATCAGTTCAAAGAAACGCGCCGCACATGCCAGGGCATTCTGCAGTTCTGTCACAACCCCCGAAATCTCATTAAATGGCTTGGTATACTGATTTGCATAAGACAAAAAACAGGAAAGATTTCCGACAGAAAATGCTCCGCCTGTCAGAATAACGGCAAGTGCTCCCGTAATTCCCACAGCTGCATATACCAGACTGTTAACAAAACGTGTACTCGGGTTCACCAGACTCGAAAAAAAGGTTGCCCGCAGCGAATATTTCTGCAGACGGTCATTTACATCCGCAAACTGTCCGAGTGCTTCCTTTTCATGGCAAAATGCCTGTACGACCTTCTGATTTCCGACCATCTCTTCAATCAGCGCTGTCTGTTCTCCTCTCGTCTGCGTCTGCAGCTGAAACATGGAATACGTCTTTTTTGCAATAAAGCCAGCCACAAACAAAGAAATCGGTGTCAGAAGCACAACCACTACAGTAATCTTAACATTGACAAAGAGCATAAACAGCAAAGTACCGATGATCGTTGCCAGACCGGTAAACAGCTGTGTGAATCCCATCAGCAGACCATCCGCAAACGTGTCCACATCCGCAATGATACGGCTGACCATGTCCCCATGGGAATGACTGTCAATATAAGACAACGGCAGATGCTCGATCCTCTCAAACGCATCCCTTCGGATATCACGGACAATATTATATGTCATACGGTTATTGCACATATTCATAATCCACTGTGCCGCAGCCGTGATGCCAATTACAATTGCGCCTTCTTTTGCAATTGCAAGAATCCCCGGAAAATCCACATTTCCTTTGTCCAGAATCAGGTCAATCGCCCGTCCGGTCAGAATCGGAAAATACAGTGTCAGTGCCACTGTCACCGTTGCCAGCACAACAGACAGAATCAGTATGGGTATATAGTGTTTCAGATAATGCATCACTTTTTTTAGTGTTGCAATCTGTCCGGTCATGTTCTTCTGCTTAGACATTTCCTGCACCTCCGTTCTTTCTCAGATCTTCTTTCTTAAACTGGGATTCATAAATCTCACGATAAATTTCACAGTTTTCAAGCAGCTCCTCATGCGTTCCCAGTCCCACTGCCTGTCCGTCATCCATCACCAGTATCTGGTCTGCAAACTGGATGGAAGAAGTTCTCTGGGAAACAATAAATATGGTTTTATTTCCCTGCAGATTACGCAGTGCGGCCCTCAGGCGCGCATCGGTGGCAAAATCCAGTGCCGATGCACTGTCATCGAGAATCAGAATCTCCGGATCTTTTACAACGGCACGGGCAATCGTCAGACGCTGCTTTTGTCCGCCGGAGAGATTTCGTCCACCCTGTTCAATCACATAATCCAGACCGCCCTCTTTTGCATTTACCACATCCGCTGCCTGGGCCACTTCAATCGCATGCCACAACTGTTCCTCTGTCGCATCCGGATTTCCCCAGCGCAGATTCTGTGCAATCGTTCCCTGAAACAATACGGCTTTCTGCATGACAACACCAATGCGCTGTCGCAGATCCGCAAGCGGATACTCTCGCACATCGGTTCCCGCAACTTTTATACTTCCCTGGGATACATCGTAAAAACGCGGGATCAGGTTGACCACCGAACTTTTACCGGAACCGGTTCCACCGATAATCCCGATTGTCTGTCCTTTTTTCACTTTCAGATTAATATCTGTAAGAGAATCCTGCGCATTTCCCGCATATTTCATGGAAACATGGGAAAATTCCACTTCCAGTTCACCGGATGCGCTTTTCTTTGTCTCTGTGACAGAATCCGTAATCGTCGGTACTACCTCAAGCACCTCCTGAATACGGTTTCCACAGGCAATCGCCTTATTGATGGTAATGATCAGATTTGCAAGTTTTACCAGCTCCACCAGTATCTGTGACATATAGTTTACCAGTGCAATCACCTCACCCTGACTGATCCGTCCGATGTCAACCTGCCGGCCTCCGACCCAGATCACCGCAATAATCGCGAAATTAATAATCACATAAGTCAGAGGGTTCATCAATGTGGAAATTCTTCCTACCAGCATCTGAATCTTTGTCAGATAAGCGTTGCTCTCATTAAAATCCTTCGTTTCCTCTTCCTGCTTGTTAAAGGCACGGATGACACGGGCACCGTCTAAATTTTCCCGCGTGTGTCCGAGAACTTCATCAAGCCCGCGCTGTACTTTCTTAAACAGCGGAATACTGACAAGCATCACGGAAAAAACAACAACCGACAAAAGTGGAATTGTAACGACGAAAATCAGCGCTGCCTTTACATCCACGGTAAATGCCATGATCATGGCACCAAATACAATAAACGGAGACCTTAAAAACAGCCGGAGTACCATATTGACGCCCGACTGCGTCTGGTTGATATCGCTGGTCATACGTGTGATCAGCGTAGAAGTCCCAATGGTATCCATTTCCGAAAAAGACAGTTTCTGAATATGGGAAAACAGTGCATAGCGGACTTTGGTAGAAAACCCTACCGCCGCTTTCGCCGCAAAGTACTGTGCCGTAATCGAACATGCCAGTCCAATCAGTGCAAGCAGCACCATAACGCCTCCCATCTTAAAAATATAAGACTTGTTTGATGCCGCAATTCCATGATCGATAATCGCTGCCACAACAAGCGGAACAATCAGCTCAAAAGATGCTTCTAACAGCTTAAACAGCGGCGCCAGAATACATTCTTTGCGGTATTCGTTCAGATAAATCAGTAATTTTCTCATAATCCCTTTTCCTTTATATTTATTTGCCTGAATCATTATAACACTCACACCCAGGGGATTCAACAGCTTTGCACGTCCTCTCCCGGAACCGGGCAACGACAAAAAGACCGGCACAAGCCAGTCTCTTTGCAATAAAGTATGTTGAACATTTAATTAATGGCACCCATGACAGTTCTTGCAGTCACCACCACAGGTTATGGATTTTCCATTTTTTTTGTCTTTGATGATGCTTCTAATCACAAGAGAAACCACTACTAACAAGATGATTAATACAATTGCGGTACCCATTACTACCACTCCTTCCATCAAACAAAGAGGACTATCCATACGTTTTTCTGATTCAATGTTAGTATATCCTAACTCCCATTAGTTGTCAACAACTTTTGTTAATTTTTTTGCTAGACCATTTACGCAGATTATGTTATAATCCTACTTAATGAAACAAAAGGTAACATTGGGAGGAATCAATCATGCATAGTACGGAATCATCCGAGAATTATTTAGAGACTATTTTAATATTAAGTAAAAAACTTCCGGTGGTGCGTTCCGTTGACATTGCCAACGAACTTGGCTTTAAAAAATCAAGTGTCAGTATCGCCATGAAAAATCTCCGTGAAAAAAATCAGATCACGGTCACAGACGCCGGATTTATATATCTGACAGACGAAGGACGTGCCATCGCAGAAATGATCTACGAGCGGCATGAGCTGCTTTCCAAAGGACTGGTCGCGCTGGGTGTCGATCCGAAAGTAGCTACAGAAGATGCATGCCGTATTGAGCATGTGATCAGTGCCGAAAGTTTTGCGGCTATCAAGAAACATCTTCATCTGCCAAAAGACGCAGAATAATCTTTCCTGTCGGAATATACGAATACATAAATAGAACCGGATACCGCTTTTTGTTTATCGCAAATTACGGTATCCGGTTTTTTATTCTTTGTTTGGGTTTGCAGCATCGTCATAGGTATCCAGAAAATGATATCTTACCCCATCTTTTTTATATCCAATCACGGTATTTAAATTTACATTCTCCACACTGCGGAAAATATTTTTGGCTACATAAGGATTCTCCTGTTCGAGCTTGTGGATCAGACGCTTCACATCTGCTCTCTTTGACCCTTTTTCTGTTCCTCCACAGGATGCACACCCTTCGGTAAAACGACAGGCACACTGAATGAAATGCAGGTCATTGTACTGTGCCCAGTGAATGATATCCGCTTCCCTCACAAGATACAGCGGGCGGATCAGTTCCATTCCCTCAAAATTTGTACTGTGCAGCTTCGGCATCATCGTCTGAATCTGCGCACCGTACAACATTCCCATCACAATGGTCTCGATGACATCATCAAAGTGATGCCCCAGTGCGATCTTATTACATCCCAGTTCCCGTGCTTTGCTGTACAGATACCCTCTGCGCATCCGTGCACAAAGATAACATGGGGAATCCGTAATATCCACAACGGTATCAAAAATTTCTGTCCGAAACACCGTAATCGGAATATTGAGCATTTTCGCATTATTTAATATTGTCTGGTAATTCACCTCATTATATCCCGGATTCATAACCAGAAAAACAACTTCAAAATTTTTCTTTCCGTGTCGTTCCAGCTCCTGAAATAATTTTGCCATGAGCATGGAATCTTTTCCTCCGGATATGCACACTGCAATCTTATCTCCATCCTGTATCATTTCATACGCATTGATTGCCTTTGTAAAAGGTCTCCAGACCGTCTTTTTGAATTTTTTAATGATACTGCGCTCCGCATCCGCCGCCTTGTCTGCCAGACGCTCTGCAGTCCCGTCATCCTCTTTCATAAAGTCTGCCAGTTTTTTGCGCAGATAGGAACGGTATCCGCCCTCTATGCTGTATATCTCATATCCTTTGTCCGATAACTCTTCCGCGATTTCATCACTTCTCTGTCCGGTATAACAGAACAGATACACCGGCTGATCTTTCGGTATCTCCCCGATATGATCCATAAATGTTTCCCAGAAAATATGCTTCGCCCCCGGATAGGTTTCCTTTGTATAATCTTCCTCACTTCTTATATCAATCACCAGTTTTTCTCTCTGGTCATTTTGCAGCTCATCTACTGTTTTTCGGTACATGCCTTTTCTCCAATTCTGAATTGTTCCATAAAATCCATTCCTCATTATAGCATTGTACCCTGCCCCGGACAAGTCTCAATATACAATAGCAGAAACAGGACTTTCTATACCGTTTCTTCATGCTCCCGTATCATTTTAAACAGCTGTACCCGGTTTCGTATCCCCAGTTTCCGGTATATATTTAAAATATGCTTTTTAAGGGTATTCGTACTGATCGTAAGTTCTTCACAGATGACCGGATTTTCTTTTCCCTGCATCAGATTGTAGAGTATGGTATTTTCCCTCCTGGTCAGACCGTATTTTTCCACCGCCTGGGTAACCGTAAGTTTTTCTCCATCCTCTCCCAGCTTTTTTTTATGTTTTTCCATCCGGTATGCCAGATGATCTTTGAGCATATCGAGGACAAAAATATCATCATATTTAAAATTTTCTTTTCCTATGGTACGGTAAAATGTGATCGTCCCCAGAAAATGATGATCTTTTGCAATGACAACCTGCAGGGAATAATGCCAGTTGTTCGGTTTGTATACTTTCTTATAATATTCGTTCTCTACCCGTGACTCATCACTGATAATATCGGTCTCCCTGTAAATGAGTGATTTTCCACTGAGCATAATCCCTCTGCTGTAATCCAGTTCCTCATATAATTCCGAGAGATTGCTGTCACAGTTATACATTACCGGCCGATCCAGTTTCTTTTCATCTTCCGCGGAAGCAAGATAAAAATCCGCGCTGTCAAAATCCACCAGCAGTTTCAGCTGCTCCAGCAGTTCCTTTCGCATTTCATCAAAATCTTCCATCGTATAGACTTTATAAATGATGGTATTTAAAATAATCCAATCGTTTGTTTCCAATGTCTTCATTTGTTTTTCTCCTATCATGAAAAGACGACGCACCTCTATGAGGTACGCCGTCTTTGGCTTCTATTACTATACAGCAGATAACGGGAGTCGAACCCGCCTCCCCAGCTTGGGAAGCTGGTGTTCTACCGATGAACTACATCTGCATTTTCATAGCATATTGTAGCACATCTTCTCTGCCTTGTCACCAAAAAAATACTTAATTTGGATTATTTTACTATTATCACTTTAAACAGCTTTAATTATTGTATCCATGTCCTGTTGCATCTTCTACAATAGAAGAATTTCTCAAATCAAATTTCTTTTTTTTCAATGCTGATTTTTTAATAACAAACTTCACATCTTTTGTAGAATAACCAAGAACAGTCACATTTTTCCTTGATGTCTTATATACACCAACTGTTTTTCCATTTTCGTCTTTCACAGTAATCTTGACATTTTTCATGCATGCCATCCGGCCAGAACCATTATATGCAACCCTCGCTGTCATAACAAGATTTCCAGATTTATCAAATGATGCTTTATAAACGTTTATTCCCCATTCTTTGTATCCCAGATCACTTGATGCAATAACTTTGTCAGTATATTTATTTTCCTTAACTTCTACCTGACAAATCAGATTTTGACCATCTTCGGTCACTGCATATACGGTAGTTTTTCCAGCCTTGACACCAGTTACCTTACCATTGTTATCTACTTTTGCAATCTTTTCATTCTTAGATTTCCATGATTTTACCTTCGCACCGGTAACAGACAGTTTCTTGGTAAATCCCTTAGTAATTATAGCTTTGGTATTGCTAATTTTTGCATTTTCATTGAGCTGATCAATTTCTAAAATATACTGCGTATCTGATGAAAATGTAATTCCACAGCTATAATCTCCAGAAGAAAAACCCTTCAAAGAATAAATAAAAGCATACCCTTGAAGTTTCTCCACATACATCCAGTCCGATGTAACAACTGAAACCGGGTTCTGATTCATAGCTTCCAACTTTCCAGTACTATCATAAATAGAAATTTGCATATTTGTTGCTGCCGGTGCCAGCACTGTAATAGCAAGTTCTTTATTGGACGTAGCCGTAAATGGAACCTTAATTTCACTACCTGCCGTAGCATTTTCTAATGCCGAGGATATATATAACGTTTGTACGTTCTCTGCTGCCTCCACGGAAGTACCTCCTGCAAATACTGTGGTAAACACCACTGCAAATGCCAGCACTAAAGTTACAATCCTCTTGGTTACATTTGTTTTCATAATTTTTCCCTTTCTATCTGTATGTTGTTCTACCTTTATAGTATCACATATCAAAAAGGAAACCGCAAGCCGTTCTTTCTTCCTATTTTAACAGTCTTTGACAAGATCTTTAACCACTTCCCCGGCAATGATCAGTCCGACCACCGACGGCACAAATGCCACACTTCCCGGAATCGCCCGGCGCTCCGTACACTTGTGCTTTGCTCCCGGCGGACAGATACAGTTTGAGCGGCAGCTAATCGCCATATCCTCTACCGGTTTGATCGGTTCTTCCCTGGAATACACAACCTTTAATTTCTTTACACCCCGCTTCTTTAACTCTCTGCGCATAACTTTTGCTAAAGGACATACACTGGTCTTATAAATATCTGCCACTTCAAATTTGCTTGCATCTAACTTATTTCCAGCCCCCATACTGCTGATAATCGGAATGTTCATCTCTTTTGCTTTCATCACCAGCGCAATTTTTGCAGTGACCGTATCTACCGCGTCCACAATATAATCATATTCTTCAAAAGGAAAGTCCTTTGCGTTTTCCGGCAGGAAAAAACAGTCATGGATTTCCACCTTCACATCTGGATTGATTTCGAGCATGCGCTCTTTCATAACTTCTGTTTTATATTTACCAACCGTCTTTCTTGTTGCGATGATCTGACGGTTCAGATTCGTCAGGCATACCTTGTCATCATCGATCAGATCAAAATATCCTACGCCTGTCCGGACCAGTGCCTCACAGACGTATCCGCCCACGCCGCCGATTCCAAACACTGCCACACGGGCATTTTTCAACCGGTCCATCGCCTCTTTTCCGAGCAGTAATTCCGTTCTAGAAAACTGTGTTAACATATATGAACTCCTTTTATCCTATTTTCCCTATCGCAATACATTATATTATGGCAGGTTCCAAACTGCAAGCCTCTCTTTCTATTTCTATCAGGCGATTGCGAAACGCTCTCCTGCGCCTGCCGCCGCTTACACGGTCGGACGCGCAATTATTCAGAATTACGAATTTATAGGAATCCACTTCTGCCTTTTTCGATGATTTGCTGTCCGTCCAACGTTCAACAGTTTCTGCGGTCTGTCGGTCTGCCTGGGACACCGTCTGAGCGAGTTCGTGTCTGGCTTAGAAGGAGGCTTCGAATAAGCGCGCCCACGGTTTTATTTGCACAGTCACAGGGTGAAATGTTTAAAACAAAGTATATGTCAAGCAAATAATTAAAACCCCCCGGACTGGTCTGTTCCATTCCGGGGTTTGCCCTATCAATCTTCTGATTTAATTTTCTTTTTCTTTAAAACACTAAGAATTAAAATACTTCCTATCAATACAATTCCAATGCCAGCCACATATTTCATCGAACTTCTGCTCTGTACTCCAGCTCCTGTACTTACCTCAGAATCTTCAATATAAGTATCTGAAATCTCCGCTACAGACTCAAATGAATAGACACCGCTTTCCACATTTTGAGTTTCCGGAATTTTCTCCATAACCGGATACTGATACCCTAACGAAATCCAGATACGTGCTGTTTCATCATCCATCCCAAGTGCAACCGGCTGTCTCATTCCCGGTTGACTTCCCACCAGTACTACTCTCGTACAGTCCGATAATGCCTCTCGTTTTTCCAGAAGTATATCATAGTAAGGTTCCACTGTATGTTCTGCTGTCTCTGTAATCATCCATTTTCCAGCATGATTTTTTACTTCTTCCTGTTCTGCTTTTGTCAATACGGACTTTGCTTCTTCACTCAAAGGAAGTCCTTTGGCTACGGTAAACATTCCATACGTCTTTTCCATTTTAAAAGGAATGACCCATACATAATTTGCACTTTCCAGAGCACTTGTGAGTTTTTTCGTATCTGCCGTCTGCAATTTTATAAGATTACAATCCACATATACTTTTAATGCCTTGTCATAATCGATGGTTGCATCCGGCTCTTCTTTTTTCATTTCATCCTGTAAATTACTGATTTCTGTCCAATCGCTGCTCGTTATTAACTGATCCTGATCTGAAACCGGTATTTCCGCGGCATAGACAGCAGAACCTGCTATCGTAAAAATTGTAATCATCATAAGCATTATTTTTAAAATATTTTTCATAGCCATCCCCCCTAATCCAATGTCCATGTCTTTGTATATCTTCCTGATCCCGACTGTATTGTCGTTCCCGCAACTAATGAACTATAAGAATATCGTTCAATGCCTGCATTTGCTGCTGGATCAACCAACGTCACTTTTCCATCTGCTGAATAACCACTAAGTACTAATGCATGTGCTCCTCCTGAATTCCACACCATCTTTATTCCCATTAGTTTCGATGTTGAAATATATTTTTGTATCTTTTCATACGATAAACTGTTCCTTGTGGTTACATTATATTTATTGTTTATAGCAAAAGCAATTGCCTGTCTTACTTGAGCATCTGATGCACCTTGATTATATTCTGCCCCCAACACATTTATTACTATTTGTCGCTGTGTTAATAAACCATAATAATGTGCTCCTATCATTTGCGATACGGCTGCCCAACACCAATTCGTTTCCTGTTGTTCCCTTCGTGTCACAGAAATAGAACATTGTGCTGGATATGCCAATACAGATTCAACTTCTGCACAGAATAGAATATTAATAATAACACACATCACTAAAATTTTTTTCATTCTATTTTTTTTCATACATGCCCCCATAAATATTTTTCAAAATATATCAGGCATAAAACACTACAACTTTCAATAATAGTAATTCTTTTTGTTATCAGTTGAAAATGTATAAATTCCATTTTATCCAAGGGTCTATTTTCATTTTCCACTGGAGCAATACAGATAATTACTGTGGTAACAACACAAAGTAAATCCCTCATTATCTTATCCCCTATCGAGACTTCAAAATAAACCCATAAGCATATAATTTTGCTTGCATAAGTAAGAATCATACATTTATTTCGTGTTTTTGCATGATATCCACCAGTATATATTCGCAATATGGAATAATTAATTTCAAATAAAATTCCAATCACAATATTTCCCATATATGTTAAAACGATCAACACAAATAAAAATATTAAAATATTACTTTTAATAGCTTATTTTTCATTATATTTTTTTAAAATATCCAACTGTTTATCTATTTTTCCTTGATAATATGGTCCAAATCATGTAGTATTTACCGTTATTTTTGCTTCCTCCATTAATATCCAATAAATAAACCTCATCAAAATTTTTTTCATACTTCTCACCTCCCTGTATAATAAATAATCTCTCGGAATCTCTAAGCCAGTAAATATAAGGCTTTCAGATTCCATTTTTATTAAAATCCCCCACTTTTTTCACCAAAAACACTTGACATATGTCTCCAAAAATGTGGCGCTTCGCGCCTATTTAATCAAGAAGCATATTGTTCCGGCACAGCCGGTAAGTTTTTTGATTGGAGGCGATTTTTTGTTACCTGTTAACTGCGGCAGTCATTCCGACTACCAAAACTTTGTTGTTGAAAATCCTCGCAAATATTATCCGAATCCCGATGCCATTTCCCGTGACACTTGGGATATTATCGATCGTTTTGGGAATCTCGATCTTTCCTACACAGATGAAATGATGATGAGCAAATATTCCAAGTATGGACCTGCTCCCAGAAATCCTTCCTGTATGCAGCGTTCCTACCTGCTTTCCATTGATTTTAAAGTTACTTCTGTAACTGAATGGGCTGCACAACTTAAAATTAATCCTTTGTATGCTATTGTCAGCGGCTTTGAAGTTGGTGATACACCTGGTGTTGGCACCTTTTACGATTTCTTTTCCAGGCTTTGGGATTCTGAAAATAAGAATCTTAATCCCCATCTTCACAAACTTAAAATTCCCGTGAAAAAACCTAAGAAAAAAGGTTATAAAGCACAGCCTAAGGAAATCTAAGAGGAATTCCTCTCATCCCATTCCCATCTATACAGTTAATAGTTACATTTTCATATCGTTTATCCCGTGATAAGATATCAGCAGAGTCTGATGTCCGAAGACACTGCTTTACCGCCTCGTTTGGTATCAATGCCCATTGAGAGCATGGAAAATTAGTAGATAAAACCATCGGCAGCGCATAACCTAAACATCGACTATATAAGCTATGCGCTTGTCCTGCTGATTTTAAGTTGCAGCCTCCATAGTGGACAAGGGAAATAAGCAGACCCACACAAATGCTCCCATAAAGTATTTACCTTTGCCATCGCTTATCTCACCTCTTGTTTTGTGGATTTACTTATATAACTGACAAACACAGAAAAAGGGACAATGTTTTTCTGAATTTTTTAGACGGTGCGTTCAGTAGAAGTTGCGTTGATTTTGTCTACCCCAGTTGTGACAACTACTCTGGTACGGTAGGTAACGCCCGTTGTGCCGATGTAGGTTTTGGTAAGACTGACAGTTCCAGTTCCATCAATCGACCATGAGGTGACAGGTGTCCATCCATTTCCAGCTTTCTTTTCCAGATAGAAGGTACCTACGGATGAGGTCGTCGATTTTTTGGGTGAAATGTATACCGACACAGAAATCTGCTTGCCGGAGATTGAGATAGACGGAACAACAACATTGGTATTTTTCCATCGGGGAGTAATGGTTTGTACCGAACTTGTTTTGGACACACTCTCAGGCGCATTTTCTGCCACCGATGCGGATACTGTGTGAACGGTCATCAGGAGAGTGGCGGTTAATACCAAAGTAACAATTTCTTTTTTCTTCATAAATAAAATCCTCCTTGTGCATTGTTGGTATCACCCATATAACGCACAAGTAGGAAAAAAGGGACAATGTTTTAGCCAAGTTTCCATAAAACAGTATTTGCAAAAAGCTCCCGCAATGGAGAAAAAAAGGCGTGACCGAAGTCACGCCTTTTCTTTTGCTTCCAATTCATCCAAAGGGATGTATCCACCTTGGGCTGCGGAAAGTGGAATTTCAAAAAGTATGAGTTTTCGTGAGAGCAAGAAACTGTCCATTGGGATGAATAGGAACTAAGCCAAAACTCAATAGCTTGTCTCATTCGATCTTCATTTAGATAATAGAAATTTATCATTTTCAAAAGCTGGACAGTTTTCATATACGTCTGACATTTTA
>OIBR01000246.1_pt1 | contig 21897 bp, 15 predicted proteins | sample 1581101 | NCBI WGS metagenome assembly OIBR01 (sample SAMEA3882522, study PRJEB24775) | human gut metagenome | biome: human-associated habitat; feature: intestine environment; material: feces | place: Netherlands | collected 2009/2010
TGTTCGTGTGGATTATTCTCTCGTTCTTCCTTGTCCTTGCTATTCTTTGGCAGACCAACTTGTCAAAACAAAAGCTGAACCGAACAGCGCTGCTGTGCTTGGGTGGCAATATGCTGCTCACCTGCCTGTCGAGAGGTATCGTCGAGTGGCTGGTCAGCGGTGTTGCCGAAGGACTGTTCACAATGCTGGTCATCTTAGCCTCGCTTCTGGTCATGGTCGGCAGCGGTATCGGAATGGCCTATCTTGTGCAGAAGAAGAACGGGGCCTTGGATACCTACGAGGCGTTCTCTGATATCATGACAGAGGAAGAATTTGAGAAATGGAACGCTTCCGGTATGGAACGGTATGTTCAACAGTCTGATCGTTTCTTCGCTCAGTGCAGTACTCAGCGTATATTTTTCAACGATGACAGCTTATGCGATCCATGCATATGATTTCAAACTGAAAAAATACATTTATCCGTTTATTTTGATGATCATGATGATTCCGACACAGGTAACTGCACTTGGATTTATCAAACTTGTTTCCAACATGAACTTAGAGGATTCCTTTATACCTCTGATCGTGCCGACGATTGCGGCTCCGGTTACATTTTTCTATATGAAACAGTATATGGAGAGTACACTGCCGTTGTCACTGATCGAGGCAGCACGTATCGATGGTTCCGGTGAATTCCGTACCTTCAATGCAATTGTAATGCCACTGATGAAACCGGCAATTGCTGTGCAGATGATCTTCACATTCGTAAGCAGCTGGAACAACTACTTCACACCGGCATTGATCTTACATGATGACAAGAAAAAAACACTGCCTATCTTAATCGCACAGCTGCGTGCGGCTGACTGGCTCAAGTTTGATATGGGGCAGGTATATGTGATGATCGCATTTTCCATCTTCCCGGTTATCATTGTATATCTGATCTTATCCAAACACATCGTACAGGGTGTTGCACTTGGAAGCGTAAAGGGTTAATAAACGGATTGCTGTACTACATAAAAATGAGACTGCCATATGGGTGGTCTCATTTTTTAACTCTTATTTTTGATGAAAATCTTTGACAATGTCACTGGTAAATAAGCCGGTTGTGTGCTATACTATTATCTATGATTAGTAGAAATAAAGGATCGGATGTGTTGGGGTACATGGGTGCAGACAAGAACGGACAGGCTGGATCTTTGTAAAATACACATAGAAATGGAGAGGAATATGACAGAGACAGGATTATGGATTTTTCTGATTTGTTTACTTGTAGTAGTCATCATAGCGACTGTGGTTGCAGTAGTGTCAGCAGTATCAGGTGCTACGGCAGCGATCGTGGATGATGAGGAATCAGAGGAAGAGTAGGAATACAGCAGGTATAAGAGAAAAGCCTCTTGTCAGTTTTGTATAGGTGTATAGCTGACAGGGGCTTTTTTGTGCACAGGATTCTGCCTTAATCAGCAATCTAAAAAAATATAAACTGGTACGAAAGTCTTGCAATCCATTTTGAAACAGGTAAACTAAATATATTGTGGCAAAATATTTGCTGCCAGGTGTTTATTACAAATGTCTTGCGTATTCAGGTGGAGGGACAAAAGAGAGTGTTGTCAAAATTAAGTGTGAAGAAACCGTATACTGTGATCGTAGGCGTGATCTTAGTCATTGTGTTAGGAGCCGTATCCCTAACCAAAATGACCACAGATCTACTGCCGGATATGAGTCTGCCATATGCCTTAGTCATTACGACGGATATGGGGGCAAGCCCGGAGAAAGTGGAATCCGATGTGACAGCACCTGTCGAGGCATCCATGGCGACGACTTCGAGCATCAAAAATGTGAGTTCTGCCTCCTACGATAATTATTCGATGGTGATCTTAGAGTATGAGCAGAATGCCAATATGGATTCGGTCATTATCGAGATCCAGCAGAAATTAGACCAGTTAGAGGGCAGTTTTCCGGATGGTGCCGGGAAGCCGATGATCATGCAGATCGACCCGGATATGATGCCTGTAATGGTGGCATCTGCCGATGTGGAAGGCATGACGCAGTCAGAGATTTCGGATTATGTGGAAAATGAACTTTCGCCGGTGCTTGAGAGTATCGACGGTGTGGCATCTGTTTCTACAACCGGAACTGTGGAAGAGAACATTCATGTCACATTAGATCAGGATAAAATCGATGCACTGAATCAGAAGATCCAGAGTAAGATCGAGGAACAGTTTACTGAACCGCAGGAACAGCTCGATCAGGCTGCCGAGCAGGTGGAGAGTGGACGCAGGCAGATGGAAAGCGGAAAAGATCAGCTTGCAAACCAGCTTGGACAGGCAGAAAATGAAGTGATCAATGGTAAGTCGCAGGCGTTTGTGGCAGAATCAGATCTGAGTCAGAATTATACAGTATTGAAAGCGACCGATGAGCTGATAAAGCGGGCAATCCCGGAACTCCAGAGTATTTATGAACAGGGAATGGGATTAAAAGCAGACATTGAACAGGCACAAAAAGAAGCCCAGATGAACAGTGACGATGGAAGCAGACGTATAGAAGAACTTTTAGAGGAGGCGAAGATTTCCGGAGATCAGGAACAGATCAATCAGATCCTTGCGATGACCGGGGAAAATCAGGAGAGCATTGCGGAAGCAGGAAAACGTCTGGAATTATTACAGGAAGAACTGTTAGAACTGAATACATCCTTAAATCAGCAGTGGGCAGATCAGTTAGCAGCGTTAAATGTGAGTCTTAGTTCGATCGATGATATTCCGCAGGTGATTACGCAGCTGTCACAAAAACAGGTTGAGATCCAAACAGCAATGGCAGCTCTGCAGACTGCACAGGAACAGGTTACAGATGGAAAAACTACCTTAGATGATGCGTATGTAACGTTAAACCGGATGGAGATCGACGGGATCTTAGAGATGAGTGAAGCGTCTGCACAGCTTGCGGTCGGGGAAGCCCGGTTAGAGCAGGGACAGGAAAAATTAGAAGAGTCAAAACAGAGTGCACTTGAGTCTGCGGATCTGAATCAGATCCTGTCGGTGGAAACATTAGGCCAAATTCTGACAGCACAGAATTTTTCCATGCCGGCAGGTTATGTCAATGAAAATAAGAAACAGTATTTAGTGCGTGTCGGCGACGAGGTTTCATCCGTGGAAGAACTTGAAAATCTTGTGCTTGTGGATGTAGGACTGGATGGAATCGAGCCAATCCGCTTATCGGATGTTGCAGAAACAGAAGTGGTGGACGATACGGGAGATTCCTATTCCAAGGTAAACGGAAATCCTGCGATTATGCTTTCCATTGAGAAGCAGACCGGGTACTCTACCGGGGATGTAACAAAACGGATCAAAACCAGATTTGAATCACTGGAAAAAGAAAATGACAAACTTCACATGACGATTTTGATGAATCAGGGAGTTTACATTGATACCATTGTGGAGTCAGTCATGGAAAATATGATTGTAGGTGCAATTCTTGCCGTACTTATTCTGATTCTGTTTTTAAAGGATATCAAACCGACTCTGGTGATCGCATGCTCTATTCCACTCAGCGTGGTTTTTGCAATCGTTTTGATGTATTTTACCGGAATATCGTTAAATATCATTTCACTGTCCGGTTTGGCGCTCGGTGTCGGCATGCTCGTGGATAACTCGATCGTCGTGATCGAAAATATTTACCGTCTCAGGAATCAGGGATTTTCGATCCGGAAGGCAGCAGTCGAGGGAGCAGGACAGGTGGCAGGTGCGATCTTTGCATCCACACTCACGACGGTCTGCGTGTTTGCACCGATTATTTTTACGGAGGGTATCACAAGGCAGCTGTTTGTGGATATTGCACTCACGATCGCCTATACGTTAGCTGCAAGTCTGATTGTGGCGCTGACGTTTGTACCGATGATGGCATCCGGTGCGCTGAAGAATACCAGAGAAATCAAACATCCGTGGTTTGACCGCATTTTAGATGGATATGAAAAAGTTCTGCGTGTGGCACTGCGGTTTAAACCGATCGTACTGATCTGTGTGGTAGTTTTTCTGGTGGCAAGTGTGACGCTTTCCGTTTCCAAAGGATTTACCTTTATGGACATGAATATGGAGACAGAGCAGCTCACGGTCACGGTTTCAGCGAAAGAGGATGAAAAGCTGACATTTGAGGAACTGACGGAGCGCGCGGATGAGGTTGTGGATAAGATCTCTGGCATCTCCGGTGTGGATTCGATCGGAGCCATGGCAGGCGGCGGTGGAATCATGTCGATGGGCAGTACGGACAGTGTGACCATGTACGTGCTCATCGATGATTCCGGGGCGACTGGCAGTGAGATCACTGCCTCGATACAGGCGCTTACAGCGGATCTTGACTGCGACGTGAATACGGACAGCTCTGCGTCGGATATGAGTTCCTTTTTCGGAAGCGGTATTTCCGTGCGGGTCAGCGGAAAAGATTTAGATAAGCTGCAGAAACTCGCAGGGCAGATCGCAGAAGTCGTGGAAAAGACGGAGGGCACTGTAGATGTGGACGATGGTCTTGGAGATACGACACCGTCTTTCACGGTAAAAGTGGACAAAGAAAAAGCTGCAAAATATGGCATGACAACAGCGCAGGTGTATCAGCTTGTCTATAAACAGCTTGCATCGAATACGTCATCCACAACGATCTCGACGGATTTAAAAGACTATAAAGTATATGTGCAGAGTGGGGAACAGGCGGATGTCACGCCAGGGGATATCCGTAAGCTGACATTTCCTTATACAGACCGTATCAGCGGAGAGACAACAGATATTCCCCTGAAAGATATCGCAGAGTTTGAGGAAGGTGAGTCCTTAAATGTGATAAACAGAAGCTCGCAGACGCGCTATATCAGCGTGACAGCCGGTGTGGATGAAGATCACAATGTGACGCTGGTAAGTGACCAGATCCAGAAAGAATTAGATAAGATCAAGCTGCCGGATGGATATGAGATCTCCATGACCGGGGAGGATGAGACGATCCGGGATGCGATGAACCAATTGTATCTGATGCTGATCTTAGCGGTGGTATTTATTTATCTTATCATGGTTGCACAGTTCCAGTCATTTTTGTCGCCTTTTATTATTATGTTCACGATTCCGCTTGCATTTACGGGAGGTTTCTTTGCTCTGTTTGTGACAGACAATGAAGTCGGCGTGGTATCCATGATCGGATTTGTCATGTTAGCGGGTGTCATCGTCAATAACGGAATCGTGTTAGTCGATTATATCAATCAGCTGAGAAGAGAGGGCATGGATAAAAAGGAGGCGATTGTCACAGCCGGAAGAACGAGATTGCGCCCGATCTTAATGACGGCACTGACCACGATCCTTGCAATGTCCACGATGGCGATGGGACTTGGAAGCGGTTCAGAGATGATGCAGCCGATGGCGATCGTGACTGAGGGAGGTATGTTATATGGAACACTGCTGACACTGATCGTGGTGCCTTGTATCTATGATCTGTTTACGAGGAACAAGAGTATGGTGGAGGAAGAGATCTAAAAAAACAGTTGACAAACCCCGCGTCCCCTCGTATGATAAAAACAGCAAAAAACAAAGGTTGTGAGAAAGAGGAGTACACATAAACTCTTTGCAGAGAGGGAAGTTCACCGGCTGAAAGACATCCCAGAGAAAGATATGTGGAAGGTAGCTTTTGAACCGGAATGCTGAGAAAGCATAGCTGTATGACAGGATATAAGAACAGGCATTGCAGATATGCACAGGTATTCACGACTCATCCACGTTACAGGATGACCGGTCAGATATGGAACTGGCTGGACATGAGCACCAACAAAGGTGGTACCGCGATCATATTCGCCCTTTGTATTCCGTATGGAATACGAAGGGCTTTTTTTAATTCATAGGAAATTATGTCCTGTGAATCAAAACCGCCTATCTATCAGAACTAAAAAAGGAGAACAGATTATGTGTCAGAATTGCAGTAAAGAATTAGCAAAGACCTACGATCCAAAAAGCATTGAAGACCGTTTATACAAAAAATGGGAAGACAACGGCTATTTCCACGCCGAAGTTGACCGCAGCAAAAAGCCGTTTACCATCGTGATGCCGCCGCCAAACATCACAGGACAGCTTCACATGGGACATGCCCTCGACAACACCATGCAGGATATTTTAACACGTTATAAGAGAATGCAGGGTTACAACGCATTATGGCAGCCGGGTACAGACCACGCTTCCATCGCAACAGAAGTGAAAGTAATCGAGAACCTGAAAAAACAGGGCATCGACAAGCGTGATCTCGGAAGAGAAGGATTCTTAGAAAAATGCTGGGAGTGGCGTGACGAGTACGGCAGCCGCATCATCAACCAGTTAAAGAAAATGGGATCTTCCGCAGACTGGGAGAGAGAGCGTTTTACGATGGACAAGGGCTGCTCTGAGGCAGTACTTGAGGTATTTGTAAAATTATATGAAAAAGGGCTGATCTACAAAGGTTCCCGTATCGTCAACTGGTGTCCGGTATGTAAGACTTCCATCTCAGATGCCGAGGTAGAGCACGAAGAGCAGGACGGATTCTTCTGGCACATCAACTATCCGGTTGTCGGCGAAGAGGGAAGATTTGTTGAGATCGCAACGACAAGACCGGAGACATTGTTTGGTGATGCCGCAGTTGCAGTGAACCCGGACGACGACCGCTACAAAGACATCGTCGGAAAGATGTTAAAACTTCCGATGACAGACCGCGAGATCCCGGTGATCGCAGACGCTTATGTTGACAAAGAGTTCGGAACCGGATGTGTAAAGATCACACCGGCACATGACCCGAACGACTTTGAGGTTGGAAAACGTCACAACTTAGAGGAGATCACCGTCATCAACGACGATGCAACAATGAACCATTATGCCGGAAAATATGAGGGCATGGACCGCTACGAGTGCAGAAAAGCACTGGTGGAGGATCTTGAAAAACAGGGACTGCTTGTAAAAGTAGAGCCGCATTCCCACAACGTAGGAACCCATGACCGCTGCGGCACAACCGTTGAGCCGATGGTAAAACAGCAGTGGTTTGTAAAGATGGATGAACTGATCAAACCGGCTGTGGAAGCAGTGAAAAACGGAGACATCCAGTTACTTCCAAAACGTATGGAGAAAACATACTTTAACTGGACTGACAATATCCGTGACTGGTGTATTTCCAGACAGCTCTGGTGGGGACACCGCATCCCGGCTTATTACTGCCCGGACTGCGGTGAGATGGTGGTAGCAAAGGCTGCACCGGAGAAATGTCCGAAATGCGGATGTGATCACATGGAGCAGGATCCGGATACTTTAGATACCTGGTTCTCATCCGCACTCTGGCCGTTCTCCACATTAGGCTGGCCGGATAAGACAGAAGATCTGGATTACTTCTATCCGACCGATGTACTTGTAACCGGATACGATATCATTTTCTTCTGGGTCATCCGTATGATTTTCTCCGGCTATGAGCAGATGGGCAAAGCACCGTTCCATACCGTATTGTTCCACGGACTGGTTCGTGATTCCCAGGGACGCAAGATGAGTAAATCTTTAGGAAACGGTATTGATCCGCTCGAAGTAATCGATAAATACGGCGCAGATGCACTCCGCCTGACACTGATCACCGGAAATGCACCGGGAAATGATATGCGTTTCTACTGGGAGCGTGTTGAGGCATCCAGAAATTTTGCCAACAAAGTATGGAATGCATCCCGTTTCATCATGATGAACCTTGAGGGAAGCGAGATCAAGGAGCCGTCACTGGGTGAGTTAAAACCGGCAGATAAGTGGATCTTATCCAAGGTAAACACACTTGCAAAAGACGTGACAGAAAATATGGATAAGTACGAGATGGGAATCGCCGTACAGAAAGTTTATGATTTCATCTGGGATGAATTCTGTGACTGGTACATTGAGATCACTAAGACTCGTACTTATAATAAAGAAAATGATCCGGCATCTGCAAACGCAGCATTCTGGACATTAAAGACCGTACTGACAGAGGCATTAAAACTGCTTCATCCGTTCATGCCGTTTATCACAGAAGAGATTTTCTGCACACTGCATCCGGAAGAAGACACGATCATGCTTGCAAAATGGCCGGAGTACCGTGCTGACTGGAATTTCCCGGCAGAGGAAGAAATGTTAGAGCACTGCAAGGATCTGGTAAAAGGTGTCCGTAATGTGCGCACAGAGATGGATGTTCCGCCATCAAGAAAAGCGAAAATCTTTATTGTTGCTGAAGATGCCGCTTTGCGTGATTCCTTTGAACTGACCAAAGAGGCTTATGCAAACCTTGCCGGAGCAAGTGAGGTCATGGTGCAGCAGGATAAGACAGGCATCGGGGAGGATGCAGTATCTGTTGTGATCCCTGGCGCTACACTGTATCTGCCATTAGAAGATCTGGTTGATTTCGAGAAGGAAAAAGAGCGTCTGTTAAAAGAGCAGGCACGTTTAGAGAAAGAGCTTGCACGTTCTAAGGGAATGCTTTCGAATGAAAAATTCTTAAGCAAAGCACCGGAAGCAAAAGTGCAGGAAGAGAAGGACAAACTTGCCGGATACGAACAGATGATGGAGCAGGTCAAAGAACGTTTGGCACAGATGTCAAAATAATTGCAAGATAATGAGCGCAAGAACGGCGAATTGTATCATGTGCTGATTTTGCACATGATATAATAAGACTGCCGAGCGAAGCTCGTGTAGATCATGATCATGAAGCATTGCTTCATGATATAATAAGAAGGAGCTATGCACGATGGGTATCATCTTTACTGGTCAGCCGGTAAAGTGGTGCCTGCCTTGTATAGCTCTTTTTGGTAAAATAGCACCAAAAAGGACGCGTTGTGTTAAAGAATTTACTTGAAAAAGCATAAAAGTACTAGTATTATATAGGATAAGGAATATTCTACGTTACTATGTATACATACATCAGAAAGAATTGGGGAGCACGCCTATGGTAACAGAAGAAAAACCAATCGTACGGATGACGGCAGATAGCATGGAAGCGTATGTTATGCTTATAACACCAGACGATGGGGGAGAATATACAATTGAATCATTGCAGAAAGCATTGGATGACAGAGGTGTCAAGTACGGAATAGATGAAGCAGCGTTGACGGAGCTGATTGATGAAAAAAAATATGGTGTGGAGACGTTAGTTGCGCAGGGAACAGAGCCGGTAGACGGAAAAGACGGTTATTATGATTACAATTTTAACTGCAACTTTGATAAAAAACCGCTGATACGGCCGGATGGAACCGTGGATTACTGGTCTGTAAAGTCGATAGAGTCTGTGGTGCAGGATCAGGTGATCGCGGAGTACCATCCTTGTGTGGAGGGAATGGACGGCAAGACAGTCACTGGAAAGCCGATACCTGCAAAGCGGGGAAGAGAACAGCTTCCACTGAAAGGAAAAGGATTTGAACGCAAGGATGATAATACCTATGTTGCGCTGATGAGTGGTAAGATCGAGACACAGAATGACAGGGTTGTGATCCTTCCGGTACATGAATTGTCCGGCAATGCAGATCTTTCCAGTGGCAACATTGATTTTCATGGTGATGTTGTGATCCACGGAAGCGTGGAAAGCGGCGTTATAGTAAAAGCAAGCGGTACGATCACAGTGGATGGAATCGTCGAGGCATGTACTTTAGAGGCAGGGAAAGATATTATTTTAAGAAGTGGAATGCTCGGTGGAAATAAGGCATCAGTAAAGACAAAAGGCAGTATTACCGCAAAGTTTTTTGAATTTACCCGTATTGAATGTGCAGGCGATATCCGTGCAGATGTGTTGATGGATTGTCAGGTACAGTGCTTTGGAAAGATCATCATGAATGGAAAACGCGGAAGCATCATCGGTGGCCTTACACATGGAGTGTGTGGAATCGAGGTTACGACATTAGGAAATGATGCCGAGAAAAAGACCGTTATTATGGCTGGTGCAAGTCCGGAAGGATATGCAAAACTCAGACAGTTAGAAAAGACGATTCAGGAGTTGAGTCAGGGATTGGCACAGATTGAAGAGGGGCTGCGCAAGTTTGAAGAGCTGGAAAAAGCGCGTGGAGTCAGCTACAAAGACGATCCGAGGCGAGTGACATTGCTCCGTATCAAGATCCGTGATACTGCGACATTAGCACACAGCAAAGAAGAGGCAAAGCAGCTGCGCAATCTGATCGAGAGTGCGAGCGGTGCATGTGTTACCGTTTTGCGGGGGACTTATCCGGGAGCTGTGATCCAGATCGAGGATACCAAGCTGCTTGTACAGAATTATGTAAAAGCAGCTGAGTTTTACAAGCTGCAGGATAAGATCAAGACGAGAGAATGCTCATAAAACTGCTGTCGAATATGGCAGAAGTTTTACGAAAAACTTAATATAAATTTACTTGATTATTGTCACCACTATATTATAATATAGTGGTGATTCTTTTTGCCCTTAATTATGTGGTGGAGAGAAGAATCTTAAAATAGATGTTTGCCATAAACAAATGGCAGAAAAGGACAGGTCGATTATGATTAATTTTGAAGAAGAATTAAAGAATTTTAAACCGAGCTTAGAGGTAGAAGAGGCAGAACAGGCAATATATAATCATGAATTAACAGATATGACAGATGTTTTAAAAGAGATGATGCAGGAGTTAAAACATAATATGTAAGACATCTTTTGGAAAAGTCGAATGTAAATTCATGAAGTGAGGGAAAGAATGAAGTGCTATAATTGTGGAGCAAAGCTTGGAAGGGAAAATATCTGCCCTGAATGCGGCGTAAATGTAAAAATATATAAAAAAATTGTCATGGCATCCAATGAATATTACAATGATGCACTGGCAAAGGCGAGTGTCCGTGATCTTTCAGGAGCAATAGAAAGCTTGAAAACAAGCCTGAAATTCAATAAATTAAATATAGATGCAAGAAATCTGCTGGGACTCATCTACTTTGAGATGGGCGAAGTGGTGGAGGCATTGACAGAGTGGGTCATCAGTAAGAACTATCAGCCTGCTGAGAATGCCGCAAGCCGTTATCTGGATGAAATACAGAATAACAGATCAAGACTTGAGACAATCAATCAGACCATTAAAAAATACAATCAGGCGTTATTGTACTGCAGACAGGACAGCCGTGATCTTGCGATTATCCAGTTGAAAAAGGTACTGTCACTGAACCCGAAATTAGTCAGTGGACATCAGCTTTTAGCATTGCTCTATATTCAGGAGGGCAAATATGATCTTGCCAAGAAGTCTTTGCGCAACGCCGGAAAGATTGATGCAAATAACACGATCACACTTCGTTATTTAAAAGAAGTGAATGCAGGATTAAAGGAGAATACGCCGGGTAAGAAACAGAAGGAGGAACAGATTTCCTACCAGAGCGGCAATGAGACGATTATCCAGCCGAAGTATTTAAAGGACAATTCCGCAATGAGTACGATTCTTAATATGGTCATCGGTATCGCAATCGGTGCGGCAATTACCGGATTTCTGGTTGTACCGGGTGTGCGCCGTCAGGTGCAGAATGATGCCAAAGCGCAGGTGCTCGATGCGAATAACACTGTTTCGTCCAAGAATCAGGAGATCAGTACACTGCAGAAGCAGATTGATGATCTGACGAGCCAGATCACTGAGGTCAAGGACAGCGCAGAAGGTTCCGAGAATAAGATCAGCACATATGACCAGTTATTATCCGCATATGCATCCTATTCGGATGGAGATATTGAGGCAGCAGGCAATGCGCTTGGCAATGTCAATGAGGAATACTTAAGTGACAGCGCAAAGAGTGTTTATGAGACGATTAATGCGCAGGTCAATGCTGATTATCTGGAGTCCTTATATAATCAGGGATACAGCGATTATAACAGTCAGAAATTTGAGGAATCCATCACCAGCTTGCAAAAAGTTGTGGACATGGAGGAAACCTACAAAGATGGATATGCACTGTACTATTTAGCACAGGCTTACCGTAAGAATAATGATCTTGAAACGGCAAAGACTTACTATCAGAAGATCGTAGAACTGTATCCGGGTACAGAGCGCGCGGCGAATGCACAGAATTACATCAATATTGAAGAGTAAAAATCATTAAAAAAATTAAATAAAGATGATACAAAAGACGTCTAAGTGATATTAGACGTCTTTTTTTATTCATAGGGTATTGAAAGCAAAAGGTGACTTTTAAACCAATTAAAAAAGTAACAGGAAAGGAGCATTTATGGAAGAAAAGTATCAGTTAAAAGAAGGATGTCTGACGATACAGATGCCAAAAGAGTTAGATCATCATGAGGCGGGCAGGCTTAAGATGGAGGCAGATTTTCTGATCGGGGCATATCATGTCAGACGGCTTGTGTTTGATTTTCGGGAAACAGAGTTTATGGACAGTTCCGGGATCGGTGTGATCATTGGAAGATGCAAGAGCATGGGGTTTTCCGGCGGCGAAGTGGCAGCAACCAATATGAATGAGCGCGTAAAAAAGATTTTTATGGTGTCAGGCCTGCAAAAGCTGATCCGGGTCGATACGGTATAAAAATAGACACATGTAATTGGCTTGGAAATGGGCCAGGCAGGGAATATCCGCCAGGAAAAGATGAAATCAGCGAATTTACGCGAACAGTTGAAATAGACCAGACAAGGGAATGTCCGGTAAGAGAAATGGGATATGTGGGATTTTGGAAGAAAATAAGAATAAAAAGAGGAAATGGAGAATCGATATGCAGGCAGATCAGATTAATGAAAACGAAATGAAACTGGAATTTGATGCGCGGTCCGTGAATGAAGGATTTGCCAGAATGGCGGTGGCTGCGTTTGTGGCGGAATTAAACCCGACACTGGATGAGATTTCTGACATTAAGACAGCAGTTTCAGAGGCAGTAACAAATGCGATCATCCACGGGTATGACAGTCCGGAGGAGAAGGTGGAGGTGTCCTGTAAACTGTGCGGAAACCATGCAGAGATCACAGTGAAAGATCATGGTCACGGGATTGCGGATGTACAAAAAGCCATGGAACCTTTTTTTACGACGAGACCGGAACTGGAGCGTTCCGGCATGGGATTTGCTTTTATGGAAGCATTTATGGATGAAGTCGAGGTACATTCAGCACCCGGAAAAGGAACAACTGTTACGATGAAAAAAAAGATCGGTGCAGGGATGGGCGTCTGATATGGAGGGTTTTAAGGAACTGATGCAGCAGGCACATGGAGGAGATAAAGGTGCAAGGGATACGCTGATTGCAGGAAATCTGGGACTGGTACATACTATCGCAAACCGGTTTGAACACCGGGGACATGAGAGGGAAGAATTGTTTCAGATTGGATGTATTGGATTGATGAAGGCGGTTGATAAATTTGATCTCTCGTTAAATCTTGCATTTTCCACTTATGCAGTTCCGGTGATCATGGGGGAAATCCGCAGATTTTTAAGAGATGACGGTATGGTAAAAGTAAGCCGGACATTAAAAGAAAACGCTTATAAGGCAGGGAGGGCAAAGGAAGAACTGTGGGGGGAACTTGGAAGAGAACCGGGATTGCTTGAGATCGCAGAGCGGACAGGGTTGAGCAGCGGTGAGATCATTATGGCAATGGAGTCGGCAAGAGATGTGGAATCCATCTATCAGCCGGTCTATGAGAAAGACGGGGACGAGTTACTGATGGTCGATCAGTTGTGTGAAAAGGAAGAAAACGGAAGGGATGAACCGGAAAAAGAGGCAGTATTAAACCGGATGGTGATCGAGCAGCTCATGGAACCGCTGGATGAGCGGGAACAGAATCTCATCCGGTGCCGTTATTTTGAAAACAGGACACAGAGTGAAACGGCAAAAGAACTGGGAATGACACAGGTGCAGGTCAGCAGGCTTGAAAAAAAGATCCTGTTGTGTCTCAGAAAAAATTTAGGATCGTGTGATTCGTGATGTATCCGGTTGATTTTCCCAGATAAACATGTTAAATTTTATAAAATGCACAGGATTGTGTGCAGCAAAGCTGTGTAAAGTGGAAAACGGCATGAAAAAATAAGAATTTTGTGAAAAATAAGACTTTTGTACAAAAGAGAGGATTGACATGAAATACGAAAATTACATATTTGATTTATATGGAACTCTGGTGGATATCCACACAGATGAAGAAAAAACGGAACTCTGGGAGAAACTGGCGCAGTTTTACGGCTATTATGGTGCGGTTTATACTGCAGAGGAACTGAAAAACGCGTATGCGTGCCTCACGGGGCAGAAAGAGGATGCATTGCGGCAGGAGATGGGACCTGATGCAGCCATGAAAAAAGACGATGCACATGAAGCACATCCAGAGATCGAGATCGAGGAGGTTTTTCTTGCATTGTTTCAGAAAAAAGGGGTACAGGCAGACATAGAACTTGCCATTCATGCTGGACAGTTTTTCCGGATCCTTTCCACAGAATATATCAGACTTTATGACGGGGCAAAGGAACTTCTTGCGGCATTGCGTGAAACAGGAAAAAAAGTATATCTGCTTTCGAATGCACAGCGTATTTTTACGGCGTATGAATTGAAACTTCTGGGACTGGAGCCTTATTTTGATGATATCTTTCTGTCATCCTCGTGCAAAGTGAAAAAGCCGGATACGCGTTTCTTTCATCTTTTGCTGGATAAACATCACATTTTGCCGGAAGAGAGTATTATGATCGGAAACGATGCGGTCAGTGATATCAAAGGAGCAAAAGAGGTCGGACTGCATACATTCTACATTCATTCAAATATTTCACCGGACACAGAGAAGAAACCGGACGCAGATCATGTGCTGATGCAGATGGATCTGGCAAAAGTGCGGCAGATCCTGATTTCTGATTAATGTGACAGAAAAAAATGCCGATACATTTATAAAGAAATCGATTTTCACGGATGCAATAAATGGGGAATGAGTTTATGAATTTATCGATCAATGCAAACGGTTTTTCAAATGTACAGAATACAGCGGCAGGGCACAAAGCAGAGCAGGCAAATAAACAGGGAAAAAGCGCATTTTTTGCGGGAAGTCCGGTACTGACAACAAAAAATCAGATCGAACAGCGAAAAAAGATGGCACAGAAAAGTGCCTTAAAACTGGTGAAAGATGCGTGGGATAACGACCAGGCTGTGGAAAAAACGGTCGCATCGCAAAGACAACGCTATGCGGAATTAGACGCACAGCGGACGGAGGCAAAGAAGGCACTTGCCGGTTATGAAGACCAGGAAAAAACATTGAAGGAACAGTGCAACGTAGCAGACGATTCCAAAGAACAGCAGGATTTAAACCTGTTGGAAAAGAGACAGGAATACAGGCGCGGTGTGGGTGAGAAACTGACTAGGGATGAGTGGAAAAAGTTAAATGAGATCGATAAGCAGCCACTCACAGAGTACCAGAAACGGGCACTTGAGATCCATGCCCAGGCGGTAGAAGAAAAGGTTACGATCCGCGATACAACCAGTGGAATGCAGGCTGCCGTCGGCAATGTGAAGCGTATTATGATCGAAAAATTAAAGACACATGGAATGGTGGATGCGAAAAATGCTGCCGATGATATCATGGATGCTGCAAACGATGATGTGGTCTCCATGCTTGTCTCTGATGTGAAAGATGGCATTGATGAGAAGATGGAAGAGGCAAAAGAGGATGCAAAGGATGTCGCAGACGAAAAAGAAAAGCGTCAGGAACGTTTAGATGCCTTAGAGGAAAAACGTGCGGTAGAAAAAGCTCTGATCGAGGGCACCAAAGAGGCTGTGGACCGTGCAAAGGAAAAACAGCAGAGACATGAGGCACCGGATATGAAGTTAGATGAGATGCTGACACTCACGACAGAACATAAGCAGATGAACGGTGTGGAGCAGGGACTTGATGACATTAAAAGCAGCATGAAGGTTTTAGAGGCAGATTTAAAAGGAATCAAGGTTGACAAGGAGGTCTAGTACCGGTTATGGCAAAATACGAAAAAACAGAACGTCTCGAAAAAGTACCGATGGAGTATTTGTGGGAGGGACTTGTTTTATCAGATAATCTTTACAATTATAATGGAAGCGTACTTTTAGTGCCAAGCGGAGAAGTTATCACGAAAAGCAAACTTGATAAACTGATCAATTTCAGTGATGGCAACAATTATATTACAACATTCCGCGGATCTTATGAGTATATCATGAAGGGAAAAGACCGTCCGGCTGAAATACAGCAGAAAATGTTGGAAAACAGGACCGGGTATACAGAACTGCGCAAAGGCATCGACCATGTGCTTCAGATGAGTAAAAATGCGATGTTTGTCAATCATGCTGAAGTGGAAGGCATGATGGAGAAAGTATATGGCAGAATGGTATCCGTGGATGCGGGGGAGATTTTCCAGTGTATTACCGTGCCAAGACCGGTTGACGAGGCATTACAGAGACATTCCCTAAACGTTGCACTTTTAAACGGGATCATGGGACAGTGGTTAGGACTCGATGAAAAAGATATCCGTAGTCTGATTTTAACAGGTGTGCTGCATGATATCGGAAAGACGAAGATCCCGGAAGAAATATTAAATGCACCGCGGAAACTGACACCGGAAGAATTTGAGGTTATGAAAAGACATCCGCTATATTCTTTTGAACTGCTTGGGGATGATATCAGCGAGGATGTACGCTATGCAGTACGCTGGCATCATGAAAAGCTGGATGGAAAAGGTTATCCGGACGGCTTAAAGGCAGAATCTATTTCTTATTTTGCAAGGATTACAACGATTTCTGATATTTATGATGCGATGCTTTCTGCACGCAGTTACAAAAAAGAGAAGATTCCGTTTGATGTACTGCAATGGTTTGTAACCGAGGGCAGCAAAGGAATTGACCAGAATCTTCTCAATATATTTATCAAAAATATGGTAAAAGTATACAGACAACAGCAGGTCATCATGTCAGACGGCAGGGAAGGGTGCGTGGAATATATCCCATTAAACGATATGGATCATCCGATCGTTTCTGTCGGAGAAGAAGTGAGACAGGTGGATGAAGACTGGTACTGCGTACATATGGTTTAAGATTCTAAAGGATCTTCGCAGAGGGTAAAATGATTGCGCTCCGTTGTAAGGAGACCCTCCCGCTGCATTTTTGAGAGTTCTGCAGAAAGTGCACTGCGGTCTACATTCAGGTAGTCTGCGAGCTGCTGTCTGTTAAACGGAATTGTAAAATCAAGACTGTTTGCGGCAGCAGACTGCGCAGACAGATAAGAGAGCAGTCGCCCGCGGATTGACTTTGGTGTGGTGTGGAAGATTCTGCGCGAAAGCAGCAGATTTTTCCGTGCCGAAATAAAAAACAAATTGTGGATCAGGCGGTTGTGATGTGTGCAGCTGTTCGTGCAGGTGGTAAGCAGCCGTCCTATATTTAAAAATAACACTTCGGTCTTTGCAGCCGCAGAGACCACATTGACCATCAGAGGTTCTTTTGACAGACTCGCATAAGTTTCGGCGAAGAAAAAGCCGGGAGTTATGTCATCTAGTACACTGTGATTTCCCCAGACATCATCACTTTCAATCTGAACATTTCCGGAGAGCACCAGTCCCATCGAATGTACGCATTCTCCGGCATGATAGATGATCTCACCTTTTCCGTAGCTTCTTGTGACTGCACCGAGGCAGGAGAGCATTTCTTTGATTTCTTCCGGCGATTCGCCCGAAAACAGCATTGTCTGACTTAAAAACTGATAATCCATAAAAGAAAACCTTCTTTTTTCAAAAATTTTTAAAAATGTTGTTATGACAACATACTTTTGAAAAAAATTCTAGTATAGTGTACGAGTAATGTCAAGGGCACAGATGACAGGATGAGTAGCCTGAATCTGTGAACAGTAACCTGTGAACAGAACGAAAGAAAAAGAAAATGGAAGCGGAAAACAGGAGGAATTCATATGGTACGCAGAGTGATCCAGATAGACGAAGAAAAATGTAACGGTTGTGGAATTTGTGCGGAGGCATGCCACGAGGGCGCGATCGGCATCGTGGACGGAAAGGCAAAACTGCTTCGTGATGATTATTGTGACGGACTTGGCGACTGTCTGCCAAACTGTCCGGTCGGAGCGATCTCTTTTATCGAGCGTGAGGCAGCAGCTTATGATGAGGCAGCCGTACAGGAAAATAAAAAGAAACAAATGCAGGCGATGGGACAGGCACCGGTTGGCGGATGCCCGGGTTCAAGAATGCGCCAGCTTGAAAGAAAACCTGCAGAAGAAAATCAGAATGCAGGTTCACCGGTCAGTTCCCAATTGCGTCAGTGGCCGGTACAGATCAAACTTGCACCGGTCAATGCGCCTTATTTTGACGGGGCAAAACTTCTGATCGCGGCAGACTGTACCGCATACGCATACGGCAGTTTCCACCAGGATTTTATCCGTGGAAAAGTGACACTGATCGGATGCCCGAAATTAGATGACGTGGATTACAGTGAGAAGCTGACGGAGATCATCAGAAATAATGATATCAAGAGCGTGACGGTCGTTCGAATGGAAGTGCCTTGCTGTGGCGGACTGGAACATGCAGCAGTGACCGCATTAAAGAACAGTGGAAAATTCATTCCATGGAATGTTGTAACGATCTCAATTGACGGAAAAATTTTAGATTAAAAAGAAGGATAGTAGAAGGGAGAATCATATGTTTTGTTTTCAGTGTGAGCAGACAGCGGGATGCAGTGGATGTACAGGGGCAGCCGGCGTGTGTGGAAAGAAAAGCGTGACAGCGGATTTACAGGATGAACTGACAGGAGCACTTGTGGGACTTGCACATGCCTGCATGAATAATCCAAAGACAGAGCAGACAGACTGCATTATAATAGAAGGTTTATTCACAACGATCACGAATGTGAATTTTAATGATGAGACACTGCGTGAGATGATCGCCCGTGTCCGGGAAGAAAAAGGAAGAGTGGTGCCGGGATGTGCAGCCTGCATGTCACCGTGCGGCAATACCAGCGATTATGATATGAAGCGGATGTGGGAGGCAGATGAGGATATCCGTTCCTTAAAATCCCTGATCTTATTCGGAATCCGCGGTATGGCAGCATACGCTTATCATGCCATGGTACTCGGCTATACAAATGAGGAAGTAAACGACTTTTTCTACCGTGCATTATTTGCAGTCGGAGAAGATTTCGAGATGGAAGATCTGCTTCCACTCGTGCTTGAGACAGGAAAAGTAAACCTTACCTGCATGGAAATGTTAGACCATGCCAACACAGAAACTTTTGGAACCCCGGTACCGACGGAAGTTCCTCTGATGGTGGAAAAGGGACCGTTTATCGTCATTACCGGTCATGACCTTTATGACTTAAAACTGTTGTTAGAGCAGACAAAAGATAAGGGAATCAACATTTATACCCACGGCGAGATGCTGCCGGCACATGCCTACCCGGAATTAAAGAAATACCCACATTTAAAAGGCAACTTTGGTACCGCATGGCAGAATCAGCAGAAGGAGTTTGCAAATATCCCTGCACCGGTTCTTTATACGACAAACTGTCTGATGCCGGTCAAAGAGAGTTATGCGGACCGCGTGTTTACAACGGAGGTAGTATCTTATCCTGAAATGGTTCACATCGGAGAGGATAAGGATTTTACACCGGTCATCAAAAAAGCGTTAGAGCTTGGCGGTTACAAAGAGGATACTGCATTTACCGGAATCAACGGTGGAACAAAGGTTATGACAGGATTTGGACACGGAACGGTACTCGGCGTGGCAGATCAGGTGATCGCAGCCGTAAAATCCGGTGATATCCGCCATTTCTTCCTGGTAGGAGGCTGTGATGGCGCCCGTGTGGGAAGAAATTATTATACAGAGTTTGTAAAACAGACGCCAAAGGATACCATGATCTTAACACTTGCATGTGGAAAATACCGTTTCAATGATCTTGACCTTGGAACGATCGGTGGACTGCCGAGAATCCTTGATATGGGACAGTGCAACGATGCCTACAGTGCGATCCGTGTCGCAGTGGCACTTGCGGAGGCATTTGACTGTGGCGTGAATGAGCTGCCGCTTTCCATGGTGCTTTCCTGGTACGAACAGAAAGCAGTCTGCATTTTATTGACACTGCTCCACCTTGGTATAAAAAATATAAAACTGGGACCGACACTGCCGGCATTTATTTCACCAAATATCCTGAATTATCTGGTAGATAATTATGGAATCGCACCGATTACGACACCGGAAGCAGATTTAGCAGAGATCCTTGGATAAATCAATAAAATGAATGTTTTGGGTTCCTTTCTGTCGCCCTGAATGAAAAAAAACAGTGTTTTGATGCTGCAAATCGAAAGAAAATACTGTATATTGTCGAATTTTGAGTTATAATAGATAATAAGTTTGTATTCAGGCTTGTCAGGAATGAGAATATTGTTTTTATAAAAAAGCACGAAATGGGGAATGGTATGGAAAGAATCTGGAATTTTTTTGAAAATATGAATGAATATGTTTATGTTGCAGATGCGGATACCCATGAACTGGTTTATATGAATAAAAAGATGAGAGATACTTATGGGATACATTCAAAAGAAGAACTTGCCGGCAAAAAATGTTATGAATTGCTTCAGAATTCAAGCCTGCCCTGTACGATCTGCAATAATGATGAACTGCAGGAGGGACAGTTTAAGGAGTGGCGGTATTTTAACCCGCTTTTAAATAAATACTTTAAAATTAAGGATACTGTTGTGGAGGACAATGGCAGACGATATAGAATAGAGATTGCTCTGAATATAAGTTCTCAGGAACATCAGAAAAATGTGGTACGCCGCTACGAAAAACTGGAAAAAATCGTTAATGAGGGACTGCGTCTTGCCCTTGGAACATCTTCTGCGGATAAATCGCTGGACATCATTCTGGAATATATAGGAAAGGCATTAGATGGAGAGAGGACATATATTTTTGAGCATAATGAGAATGGGTGCGATGACAACACTTACGAGTGGGTTGCAAATGGAATCAAGCCGGAGAAAGATAATTTACAGAACCTTCCACCAGAATTATGTGCCAACTGGTATCGGAATTTTCAAGAAGATAAAAACATTGTAATTGAAAATCTGGAGAACATCAGAGAGGAAGATTCGGAACAGTATAAGAATCTGAAACGTCAGGATATCCATTCACTGGTGGTTGTTCCACTTTATTGGGAGAAAAAGATCATTGGATTTTACGGAGTGGATAATCCACCGGCAGAATCATTAGATTATGTTTCCGATATGCTTCATATCATGGGATCTTTTATTGTTTCCTCCATTCGGAGAAGAAATCTGCTCCGTCAGTTAGAACGCATGAGTTATCGTGACCAGCTCACTCAGTTTGGCAATCGTTATGCGGTCGACTGGTTTGTGGAGCATGAGTGGAATGGGGAACAGATCGGTGTAGTGTACTGCGATATCACAGGGTTGAAAAAGGTCAATGATGAGCAGGGGCATGAAGCCGGAGACCGGTTGATCATCAGGGCATGTGAGTGCTTAGCGGGTGTATTTAAGGGGTATGGTCTGTATCGGATCGGCGGCGATGAATTTTTAGTACTTTGTCTTGGAATTGAGGAAAAAGACCTGAGGGAACACGTTGAGAAACTGCGCATGGATATGAAAGAACATCAGGTTACGATGGCGGTTGGCATGATATGGAAAGAACACGGTCCTAAGGATATTGATCTGCTTTTAAACGAATCGGAGCGCCTGATGTATGAGGATAAAGACAGGTATTATAAGGAACACGGACTGAAACGGCGCAGATAAATCCTTGTATTGCAGAATTAAATGTTATATTTCCTTCATGCTGGTCTCTTTCTGTTTATTCCCGGTAAATCTGTGCAAACCGGAAATTTCTGATGAATAACATGGTGCAGGATCGTTTTCGATTATTATATTTTACTGTGAGATTGTGATATTAGCAATAGTGAAATGGGGCAGAGAAGAGTTGAAAAGGCAGACGGATAAGAAACAAAGATAAAATAGTAAAAATAGAATA
>OIBR01000257.1_pt1 | contig 21328 bp, 23 predicted proteins | sample 1581101 | NCBI WGS metagenome assembly OIBR01 (sample SAMEA3882522, study PRJEB24775) | human gut metagenome | biome: human-associated habitat; feature: intestine environment; material: feces | place: Netherlands | collected 2009/2010
TTTGCCGCCGACCTCGATACGAACCGTGATGTGGCAGTCTATGTAAAGCTGCCAGATGGATTCTATATTTCCACACCTGTTGGAAAATACAATCCCGACTGGGCGATTGCATTCTATGAGGGCACCGTCAAGCACATCTACTTTGTTGCTGAAACCAAAGGCACACTGGATTCCATGAAGCTCAATCACATCACCCCGGTAGAACAGGCGAAAATTGATTGTGCCCGTGCACATTTCAAGGCACTGAACGATGAAAACGTGGTATACGATGTGGTGAGAGACTATCAGACATTGCTGAACGCAGTTATGAAATAATAAACCAAAACAAATAATACGGTGCTGCTGTGCAGCATTCCCAGAAACGGTAAGGTTCTACTGCGAACTTTGCCGTTTTTCTTTTTGTCCGAAATTGTGAAATTTTCAAAACTGTATTTCAAAATAGCCCTATAGATTCATATTGGTGTAAGAAGTTTTCCAAGCGAAATTTGAAAATTAGGTTGTCAAACACCCATTTTAGAATGCTATAGGTATAGGGACACGTTAGAATAGTGAATTTTCTTTGAACTTTCGCAAGACCCGGTTTAAAAACGCCCCTTTAAGTTTGTATAGGGTGTAGGGATTACTTTCAGAAATAGACCTGTTCACACTATTGAAAGACCTCGACTTCTTAGAAAACGACATCGTACCTTGAAAACAACATGATCGGCTGCAAGCCACTATGCTTTTTCGGAGAAGTTCCGCCATGATATGAGCGCACCAAGAAGAAGCCATACACCGGAGGAGATCGGGCAGGAACCGCTTGCAGGCAGACCGACACCGAAGAAGAACCGGGCAAGCTGGCAGAGAGGACTTCGCAAAGTCTTGTCTGTCAGGTTGTTCGGCGCAAGAGTGCAGAGATCGCAGCTCTTTGCGCGGGTCAAGGGCGGCAGCCTTGCCCAGTGGATGTGATGCCCTGCGTCATATCCTACTGGGTATTATCTGGCGCATTTATTTGAAGTCGTAAAGCTGAATATTTCCGCCCGACAAGCCGCAGAAGCCTATGGTTTTCGTCCAAACCGCAGCAGCATGGTTTGCTGCCCATTCCATGCAGACCGCAATCCCAGCATGAAAGTGGACTCTCGGTTTCACTGTTTTGGCTGTGGAGTGGATGGCGATGTAATCGACTTTACCGCAAAATTGTTTCAGCTGTCCTTGCGGCAAGCGGCGGAAAAGCTGGCCTCAGATTTTGGGCTTTCTGGAACGGATGACTTTTCACGGATACGCTATAAACTTGTGGAAAAGTCATCAAATCCCAAAGAGCAACTCTACAAAATCTTGTGCAACTATCGTTCCCTGCTGGCAGATTGGCGCATAACTTACGCGCCGCAGAATCCAGAAGATCCCCTGCATCCTTGCTTCATCGCAAGCATACACTACGCAGACCGTGTGCAGTATCTGCTGGACATTCTTTTGCAGGGAAGCTCGCATGAAAAACAACAACTACTCAACGGAAAGGAAGTGACCGCCCTTGGAGAAGCAATCGAACGATGCAAGGAAGCCGAAGAAGCAGCATAGCGCACCTGCCCGAAACTGGGTGGGCGACAACGGGAAAATCATCGAACCGTTGTTTGCAGATTACTTTTTGAGCCTGCACCCCATGCGCTGCTTTCAAGGCAGGCTATTTACGGTGGATGGCATGATCGAGGATGAAGCCCCATTGAAAAAGGAAATCTATGAGCAGATTCGCTATTACGCTACCACCAGCGTAGCGCGGCGGATTGAACATATCATGCAGGCCATCAAGTTGGCCTGCGCATCCGAACCACCGGAGATTCAGATGGATCGTATTCATGTCCGAAATGGTACATATTTTGCAGACGGTCACTTTACCCCTGAAAAAGAATACTGCATGAACCGTCTGCCCATTGCCTATGTGTCGGATGCACCAGCACCAACACGCTGGCTGCAATTCTTAAACGAGCTGCTGTACGAAGAAGATATTCCAGCCCTGCAAGAGTATATCGGCTATTGCCTGCTGCCTGTCACCAAGGCACAGAAAATGCTGCTGATGGTTGGCAAGGGCGGTGAGGGAAAATCCAGAATCGGGCTGATTCTTCGAGAATTGTTCGGCAGCAGTATGTACACAGGCAGTCTGCAAAAGGTGGAAACCAATCGTTTTGCCCGTGCAGACTTGGAGTACAAGCTGCTTCTGGTGGACGATGACATGAAAACCGAGGCCCTGCCGCAGACCAACAACATCAAGACCCTTGTTACACTGGAAGATAAAATCGACATTGAGCGCAAAGGACAGCAGAGTGTGCAGGGTACGCTGTATGTGCGGTTTGCCTGCTTCGGGAATGGCAGCTTACACGCACTCTATGACAAGTCTAACGGTTTCTATCGCCGCCAGCTGCTGCTCACCACTAAAGAAAAGCCCGTTGGCCGGGTGGATGATCCTTTTCTCATTGATAAGATGCGGAACGAAAAAGAGGGCATCCTGCTTTGGGCATTGGAGGGGCTGCATCGGCTGATTCAAAACAATTACCAATTTACCATCAGCGAACGCACCGCCGCGAATCTGAAAGAAGCGATGGAGCAGAGCAACAACATTCTGGGCTTCCTCAAATCAGAGGGCTATTTTGAAATTCGGCAGGGGGCCAAGTGCAAATCCACGGATTTCTATAAAGTCTATGAACGCTGGTGTCTGGATAACCTGGAAAAGCCGCTAGCCGCATCCACCTTTATCCACCATCTAAAAGATAATCAGAAAAGTCTGGGCATCGTCTACGATGATAAGTGCATCGGCACAAACCGGGGCTTTCACAATGTAGACGTTGACCTGTTTTTACCCGTTGATGTTCCAAGTCCGTGGGATTAAAAAATAGAATCAACTTGAAAAAGCCCTGCTCAGCCTGCGCTCTGCCTACAACCTGTGCAACAGCACCACCGAATTCCGTGTCCTGCGGGTAGGCGGAAGCATCCGCATCCCGAAAGACAGTTTCGATGCGTGGCTCCGGGCAGCTTGAAAAAGGAGATAACGTATGGCATATATCACAAAACGCGGCAGCTCCTATGGCGTCCGCTATACTTACCAAGACGAGCAGGGTAAAAACTGCAACAAATGGGAAAGTTTTTCCACGAAAGAGGAGGCAACAAATCGAACATGAACTTGCAAACGGAACGTTTCTGATTCCGTCCACCATCACCGTCAAAGAGTTTTTGATGGAGCGGCTTCCCAAGCAATGCAACAAGCACAAATGGGCACCCTGCACCTATCAATCCAATCTGGGTACCGTCCAGAATCTTATCATCCCGTACATCGGCGATATGCAGATGCAAAAGCTCAAGCCCTACCATCTGGAGGACCTGTATGCTACTCTTGGCAAAACGCCCTGCGGCCAGTATCTTGAGGGCAAAAAGCAGGTTCTTTCGGAAAAGCAGAAGCAGCGGTTTCTCTCCGGCACGACCATCCACGAGGTACACCGCCTGCTGCGAACAGCGTTTCAGTATGCGGTGGAGTGGGGCATCCTCATCAAAAGCCCCGTTCCGGTGGACAGTCCTAAAAAGTCGATTCAGGAGCGCGCCATCTGGGACGCGGACGAGATGTGGGCCGCACTTGCCAGCATGGAGGACCCGATTCTGCATCTGGCAGTCCATCTTACGCTGGTGGGCGCACTGCGTGAGGGCGAAGTCGCTGGTCTGACCCCGGAAGATCTTGATTTTGAGGGAGCAGACGGCACAGGCACGTTCCGCATCAACAAGTGTATGCAGCGTGTCCAAAAGGCATCGCTGGCGAAAACGGGCAAGGGCTGTATCTTGCAGGAGTTTGAGGATAAGCTCGAGGGCAGCACCACAACGCTGGTGCTCAAAAAGACCAAAACAGCATCTTCCAACCGAACCATCTTCATGACAGCCGTGCTGAAAGAGGAACTGAAACACTGGCTAAAGCGTTTGGAAATGGACGAAGCCGTTGAGCCGGAACGCTACCGCAACAGTGGGATGCTGCTGCGCCTGCCCAATGGTCTGGCGGTAGAGCCGATCCTTATCCGCAAGAAGTTCATCAAGTGGCAGGACGAGCACCCGGAGTTCACTCGCATCGTGTTTCACGGCCTGCGGCATTCCAGTGCCACCTACCAACTGATGATCTCCGGCGGCGATGTGAAAGCGGTACAGGGCACAACGGGCCATGCCAGCGCTAATCTTCTGGTCAACACCTATGCACACATCCAGCAGGATTCCCGCAAAAAGCTGGGCAAAAGGTTCGAGGAAGGCTTCTACAAGCCGGGAGCAACACCTGTGCAGGCTGCCCCGGTTGAAGCAGAACCGACCATTTCGGTATCTGCCTTAGTGGAACTTCTGAAAGACGTTGACCCGGCTGTAAAGGCACAGCTCCGCTTGGCTTTGCTGACCTGAATTGCAAAAAATAGCACGAATTGCAGAGTAATTCACAGACTTACTCCATCTGACACGAAAAATGCGGACCGTGCAAAAACCGTGCAGAGACCGTGCAAACGGCGTACAAAAAGAAAATCCCACGAGGAATCTTACGATTCTTCGTGGGATTTTGGTGCGCTCGAGGGAACTCGAATCCCTGGCCCTCTGATTAAAAGAATGAGCCAATTGGGAAACGACCGTTTGCGTTTGTTCCGTTTTATATAGAATCATCGTCATTTTTATTCGCGTTCGTGCGTATTCATTTCCAATTGTTTGCGACAGATAAGGCACAAATAAGGCACATTCCGGTGCGCCTTGCATCCGATAAACAGGACAACACACAGCCCATCATAGAGAAAGCAGCCCACAGGCCCGGCGGAATCATCCCCGCCCCCTGTGGGCTGCTCTGTTTTTATGCGTGGTTTTCGTCCCGAATCCGGGTAAACACATCTGTCAGGGCATCCGATGCAGCAGCGTCCGCCGACCGGATGAACCCGGCATAGATATCTGTTGTGGTGCTGGTCTTGGCGTGACCCAGACGGCCCGACACCGCCGTAACAGGAACATGGGCGGCTATCAGCAAGCTTGCGTTGGTGTGCCGCAGGCTGTGGAAGTGTACCGGCGGGAGATCATGGGCAGCGAGGAAGCCCGGGAACCACGTTGTTACCGTCTTGGGGTCAATGGGTGCACCGTTCCATTTGGTGAATAGCAAATCATTCTCCACCATTTTCCCGGCGATCTCCACACGCCGAACCCATGCCGTGCCCATCCTGAGCCGTTCCGCCCGTTGGTGCTGGCGGTATTCCCGCAGCAGCTGCACACACTCCGGGCCTATCTTGATGCACCGCCGGGAGCGTTTTGTTTTGGGCGTGGTGAATACAGTGCCCTTGCCCGGGATGTACTGCACGTTCCGCTCAATGGACAGTGTACCCGCGTCCAAATCCACATCACACCAGCGCAGCCCGCAAATCTCACTCCGCCGGGCACCGGTGAACAAGGCAAGCTGTGTGATAACACTGAACTGCGCCGGTGCATCCTGTAAGGCTTCCAGCAGCCGGGCAACGTCCTTTTCTTCCAGCGCCTGCACGTCTATCTCTTCGGCCTTGGGTGCTTCTGCCCGCTTGCAAGGGTTTTCCGGTACAAGACCCCACTGCACAGCCTTTGTGAATACGCTGGACAGCATCCGGTGATAGTGCTGCACCGTATTCCCGTTGAGCCTTCCGCCGTCCTTGACGTGCTCTGTGAACGCCTTGGAGAGGGGAAGCCCCACCACCCGGACAACCTTTTCGGCTGTGCTCTGGCTTACGTTTGCGCCCCGATACACGTTCCGCATGGTATCGTCCCCAATGCCTGCTGCCTTGGCGATCTGGCCCCGCTTGCCATGGGGCAGACGTTCCAGCAGGGCAGGCGTTGCGGTATAGGTACTATCTTCCCGCACACCCTGTTCCTCTAGGTTCGAGTAAAAAGCCATCAGGTGCGCCGGTTTCACTTGGCACACTTTCAGTTGCCCCAGCCCGGCGGAAATACGCGGCACCAAACGCCGGTAGTTGTAAACCGTCTTGGGCTTGAGCTTCTTTTCTGCGTACTCGGTGAACCATCGTTCTATCAGGTCGTCCACCTTCATGGACGCATCCAGCAGCACACCGGCATGCACTTCCTGTTCAAAGGCATCCGCCTGCCGCTGCAATTCCTTTTCCAGCTTCTTCCCGGTCAAGCCCGGCGGGGGAGTGAAAGTGCGATTTACCAGCACCTGACGGCCCTGCCGATCATAGCCGTTGGAGACCCGGATGCAGTAGGAGCAAGTGCCGTCTTTCTTCATCCGCTTTGTTATCTTTGCCATCCGTCCACCCCGCTTTCTGCTATCCCGCCGGGCTTCATTCGTCCTTCATGTAGGCGGTCACGCTGTCGAACAGGGGCAGATACTGGCCCTCTATCCGTGCAAAGATAGCCGCCGCTGTGGCTTCATCGTAAACGTGGGAAGTCAAATTGCGGTCGTTCAGCAGCTCCACCCATGCCTTTTGATCGTCTATCATGCCAAAGGCAAACGCCTGTTTGATAACCTCTTTCGGGCTGTTGATGTTGGTATAGCCTTGGTCAAGCAGGTATTCCCGCATGGTTTTCCATGCCAGTTCCGTGCAGAACTCAAACCGCTGAATGGTTCCATCCCGTACAGAATCCAATGGGAACTTCTTGTAATCGTCCAGCGCTTCCCGCAGCCGGGCCACCGCAGCGGTAAAGCGGTCGTATTTTTCATGCAGCTTGTCCATCAGTTCAACACCATCCCTTTCGATGTTCGCAAGAAATACCGGCTCCATGCCGTCCTGAATGTGCACAATATCAAATTTCAGCAGCGTGGGCAGTTCCTCGCAGTGCATCCAGAACTCCGCCCGGTTATCCTCTGGCATCCCGTACACAGCCAAATCAATGTCACTGTTGGGCCGGTTGTCGCCCCGGGCACGGGAGCCAAACAGCACAAGCCGCTTTGCGCCATACCGCCGGGCCAGTGTCGCAAGCTGATTATAAAGTTCTTCCATGTTCTCACCTGTCACAATCGTTGTGTGCGCTCTATGGGGCTATATCCGCACTCACAGCGGCACATAAGCCCCGATGGACGGCTTTAGTCGTTCTTGGGAGGTGTATCTTTGGGAGTGTCCCCGGCGGCATCCTGCGAGTTTTCCGAATCATATGGCGGTATTTTATAGTATCGTGGATTGGTTTCTAAATCTGCAATGCGTTTTACTGCTTCAATTTTTCCAACCCGATTTAGTGCATTAAAGCTCCCGGCTATTACATTCAGCAAATCAAAATCCGTCCAGCCTTTTAGACTACTAAGATATAATTCATCTGTCATATTCGCCAGCTTTCCGAGATCACCGTATTTTGCATCTGCAAATCTATTCGGGTCGATATTACCTTGATTATCAACAGATTCATCCAAAAACTTTTCCAATGCTTCTTGTTGATCTGCTGTTTCCTTTCAGGAAGTCCGTATAATACTGTCACACTTACCCCTAGAGCACTTGCAATTCGCTTTATGGTTTCGTGTTTTGGGTTTCTTAAGCCGTTTTCCCATTGTGCAACACCAACCGGGGAAATTCCTAATCGCCTTGCAAGTTCTTTTTGTGTCAGCCCTTGAAGTTTTCTCACAGTCCGGATGTTATCGCCTATTGACACCAGCCGCACCACCTTTCTTTTTTAGTATAACACAGTTCTCACAAGAAAAAAAGCAAAAGAATAATCTTTCGGCTTGATTTATTCAAACGCTTATGTTAAAATGAAGCAAATGAATATGAAAGGAAGCTTGATTGTATGAGAATCGACCGTGTAAAACTGATCGCTGAAATGGCCCGGCAGGATGTGGGCGTTGCAGACCTGTCCCAAAGGGCCACTGTTTCCCGCGCCACTATAACGGCATTGCGTGGCGGAAAAAGTTGTAACGCAAACTCCGTTCGCCGTGTTGCTTCCGCTTTGGGCGTGACTGTGGAAAGCCTGTTGGAAGATGGAAAGGAGCATTGACCATGGGCGAGTGCATTAGCTATCCCCGTTTGCCCAACATGGCCCCGGTCAAACAAGCCGCCCAGCTTTACGGCCTATCGCCCTATTACATCCGCCGCCTGTGCAAAGCCGGTAAGATTCGGTTCGTAAATGCCGGGCGCGGCTGGCTTGTAAATCTGGACAGCCTTGCCCGGTACTTCGAGCAGGGCGACCCTGCCCCGGTGGAGCTGACCCCCGCAGCTCCCAGCGTCCGCCGGGTGTGCCCCTGATGAATTGAGGGGGAACACATGGAAGAACATAAAAGTTTTTTGTTCTATCGGTCGTTTTGGAGTGGAGGAAGTAAGCTAAAACCTCGTGAAAGGCTTGCATTTTATGACGCACTTGCGCAGTATGCGTTCACCGGTCAAGAAACTTCCTTGCCCCATAATGCCGCAATATGTTGGGAGTTTGCAAAGCCTTTGATTGATTCCAATAACAAAAAGTACGCAGATGGGTCAAAAGGCGGCAGACCACAAAAAACCACTGGTTTTGATGATGATATAACCACTGGTTCCGATTCCCTCAAGAATATATCTGAGGATAAAGAAAAGGAGAAAGATAAAAGAGAAGGTAAAGGAGAAAGGAGAACGCGCCAAGCGCGGAATGAGAAAAAGCCGCAAACGGCAGTCTTTTCAAGCCTGCCTAGCGGCACAAATAGAATCGGCTACGCTGGAACGGAAGAGTTGAAAAAGCGGCAGATACCAAAGATTGAAAAGGCAGCAGAGCAAATAGCCGCCCAGCCGCAGACACAACAAGAGGACACAGAGACCGCCGAATTGAAAAAGGCGTTTCGACAGGACAGAGCAACGGAAGAACAGCCCACCCCGGCGGAATATGCCCAGCCCCCGCCGGGCTGATTCTCCGCCGATAGAGCAAGCGGCCAGACCTCACAGCCAAAAGAAAGGAGTATGCCCCATGTTTATTTACACCCTCTATACACTCACCGGCGAGACTTTAGGCCAAACGCCCTTGCTTGAGCAGGCCATGCGCACCGCCCGAGCCTATGCCGCTGTCCGCCGGGTGTCCTGTGTGGTAGAGTGCCGCCGCCTTGATACCGATGAAGCCCGCCGGGTGTTGCTGAACGCAGACGGCAGCATGGTCAAACTCTGGCAGGCCGCATAAAAGTGCATTTTGCCCCGGCCTGCTGGATGCACATAAATCACCTGATGAAAATATCATTCTGTGTGTCTATGCACAAACAAAACCAAAGGAAAGAACCATTATGACAAAAGAAACACTTTTACACGCAACTGACCTTTACACCACAATCCAGAAGATCGAGCAGCTTTTGACCATCTTCGAGAAGAACAGCATTGAGGAAGTAAAGGTGCGTGGGTTTGACTGGAAGCCCAGCACAGAGCAGGAAACCCGAATCCGCACCGCCATTCTTGCAGATCAGCGGGAAGAATTGGAACGCCTGAAAGCCGAACTTGCCGCGCTGTAACCACAAAGAGCAACTTACCATCAATCATTTTTGAAAAGGAGTGGTGAAGAATCATGCCACGCTGTACAGTTGACGCGGACTTTTTGAAGTCTGTTCTCGAGGAAGCGAAAGCCGCCGAGCGTTGGGCGGAAGCAACTTACCAGCTTTTCATGAAAAAGGGCGAAATAACGGAATACGCTATGCGCCGGATTCAGTATACCGAATCTATCTTGAATATCCCTTTCCACAGAAAGACCCTTGCCGAACTTGAGTCCGGCGAATGGCTGAATGAAAATTGCGTTACACTGGAAATGCAGTTGAAGTCCTGTCAGCATCTTTGCGAAAGCATCACCAACCGTTTGTCTGTCGTTCTGGAAGAATGCGACTATTACGATCAGGAACGCCGGAACACCATTCATCTTGCCCCGGCACGGACACAGAAAGGCCGACAGGTCACAATCCCGCCGGAAGTTGACGCAATACTTGCAAAGATGATGGAGAACGCCGAAAAGGAGAAGAAAGCATGACAACGGGAGCCGGAACCGGCACAGCATCAAGCCGCAGAGAAAAAGAGGACACGCGGCACTCTGTAGCAGAATACTACGATATGATTGAAAAGGAATATGCAAGCGCTGGACACATCATTTTCTTCCGGCGTTTGGTCATTACCCGCGCCGCCAACAACTGGCGAATGAATCACCCGCAAAAATAAAAAGGGCTTTCGTTTCGCATGGTACAAGCTGCCCCGCTTCTCTCATGCTACTTTGAAAGTCCCATCCGTAGGAACAAAGGAAAATAACTTGCGTGTCTATCTTCCCCCAATAGTATACCACAATCGGGGAGAGAGGGCAAAGCATAGGTTTTCACAACATCCAGAAAGGAATCCTATGAAAAAGAAAAAAGGCCACCAGCGTTCCCGCTTGCGTGTTGACCCGTTCAACCTGTTGCAGCAGCTTTGTGAGCAGGATTGTACACTATCCGAACTGCAACAGCGTACAGGCTTTGACCCAGCGGAAATTAAGCCATTACGCGCCGCCGGGAAAATCCATCTTGATACCCTGAATCGCATTGCCGCCGGGCTGGATGTTTCGCCCAACTCCCTGTTAATTACAGCAACTAGCCCTTGGAAGGCATACCATGGGGACTATGCAAATCAGACTTGTGGATTTTCTGATGCTTTCAACGTTCTTGCTGATTATAGCCCTTATGACCTTGGGCCGCTGTTCAAGTAATTGACATCTAAAGCCGCCGCCCCTCTGAGCTATAGAGGGCAGGCGGCTTTTTTGACCCCCGGCAGATTTTTCACGGCCATTTTTTGCGGAAGTGAAAAAAATCCCTGCCGTCTAAAATTATTTCGCGCTTCTGGACCCGCATAGTTTTCAAAAGAGCGCCCCAGTACCTTAACGCCTTGGGGAAGATCATCCCATAGTGCAACCGCCATGCTGAGCAGAAAATCAACAAAATGATATCAAATAGCACAATACGCTCACATCGTTACACTATAGCTACGCTCAAACGTCCGGTTCTGCATGGTTTTGTTATCATTCTTGCGCGATAGGCCCCGCCTGTTTTCTCGCTTCCCGCCTTGCTTTTTTGCTTGTACTGCGTCCTTGCTCTGCTGTATTCGCAAGTTTGTTTTTCTGGCGGGGTTTCAACACTTGCGGAAATGGTTTTCATGCGCACATTGTAGCCGTTGACCCCTAGCCGCTGGATATGATCGGGCAGGCTGTGGCAATCATCCGCCGCCGCTGTGCATATCGCCCCAATTGGAATGTGCTGCCCCTGTTTATCTGTTCCGCCGGGTGGTGTGTATAGTCCGCTGAATAGAGCCGCCTATACTCTGCATTGTCACTATGTAATGACGCTTTGTCCCTTGCTTGCCGCCGGGTGTTTTGTAATCATGTCGGGTACAGTATGCGCCGTCCTGTTTTCTGGCTGTGTGCCTTGTCCTTTTGCCTGTGACATTCTTTTGCCCTGATCTATTCGCAAGTTGTTTTTCCATGGAACTTTTCGGGCTTGCGGAAGCTGTTTCATTTGCGCGCGCATAGCCCGCCCCCTGCCTGCTGAATGCACCTATGCAAAGAAAAATATTTCCGCGTACTTTTATTTGACATATTGAACAATTGCAAGCTGAAACTTTCCACATTTTACACACAAGAATCTTTCATTACAAAAACGATTTAATTTCATCAAACATTCGGCCCGACTGAACGCCGCCCCATCTGTCCATAGCCCGCCGGGAAAACCTGATGCAAGCCACGGCACCCCACGACACAGGACGGCACCCCATGGCATCAGATGCAAAGAGATTCCACGTTGTTCCCAATAGGCGTAAGGATTCCCGTTCATCAATGCTACATTCCGCTGCACCGCCGCCCGCGTTCGGCCCTCTTGCAAAATGGCCCGCCCCATGGTTTAATGCAGGCACACAGAGAACGACACAAACCGACCAGCAGAAAAAGAGGTGCATTGCTTGAACAATACGATCCGCTACCCGAACATGGGAACCGTAAAGCAGGCCGCTGAAATTTACGGACTGTCACCCCACTATATCCGGCGGCTTTGCAGGACCGGCAAAGTCCGGTATGTGAATGCCGGGCGCGGCTGGCTTGTGAATCTGGACAGCCTAGCCCGGTACTTTGAGCAGGGCGACCCGGCCCCGGCAGAGCAAAGCCAGACCGCCCACGGCATCCGACAAATTGGATGATGGACACACCCGGGAGCACACCGAGAACGTACACCCCGCCCGGCGGCGAGGTGTAACACACTAGACTTTCACGGAAAGTCGTGTGCTCTTGCAGAGGGCCTAGTGCTTGCAAGCAGGGCAGACGTATATACAATACGCTGCTCTTGCAAGCAATGGCCCTGTACATACACGGCCCCTTGCGTTGCAAGAACTTGTTGGGAAGAATCCCAAACCCACATAGCCGCCCCGCTCTGGCAGCGCCGCAGCACGCACCCGGCCCGCACTCTGATGCACGCAGCCAACGTACCCCGCCGGGGGAAATCATGCACAGATCAGCAGCACCACACCCAGCCGCAGCACCGGCAACAGAACGCCCAGCACCACCCGCACACCTACGATCAGACCGCCCGGCGGCATCCCGGACACACGCAGCACACACCCACACAGCCCAGATCAGACACCCAGCCGCCCACGCTGGAAGCTGTGCAGCACCCGCAGCCCCACACGATTAGGCCCCCAGACAGCACGAAAGCCCGCCCGACTATCAAGCAGGACAGGCTTTTTCTTTTGCATGATGGAGCCGGACGCCGCCCGGCGGAAACAATTGGGAAGAACCACACAGCCAGACCGCCGCCCGCATTGCCCGCTGCATCCATATTCCGCCGGGGAGATCAGCCACAGATCAGGCAAGGAGAGAACCACCAGCACGACCACAGCCCCGCACCCAACAAGAGCGGGCCCGCACTGGAAGCCGACCGCAGACCCCGCCGGGAGTAGCAGCAACCACGCACACGATCAGACCGCCCCACACCAGCAGGCAGACCGGCCCACGTTGCCCCCGTCCCTGCTATGGCCCCCGGTGGACACCGCCCGGCACGTGTAGCGGCCACCCCCAGACCGCCCGCAAATCTCGTAGCCTGAACCGCCCCGCCCACACCGCCGGGCATCAGAAGCAAGGCACAGCGTAAGGCACACGGCAAGGCATTTTTTCAAGAGTAAGGCACAAATAAGGCACATTCTGGCTGTTTCGCACCCCTTGTAAAACAGAAAAACCCACGATTTGCACCGCGTTTTCAACGGTTAATCGTGGGTTTTTCTTTGGTGCGCTCGAGGGAACTCGAATCCCTGGCCCTCTGATTAAAAGAATCCAAGGTGCATCATTCGTCAAATTTCAAAAGTTCGAAGAAGCATTATTTTTATCGAATCATCGCAAAACACGCCTTTGCACACACCGCATTGTTTGCATACAGTGTAATACTTTGCAACCGTTATCCAGCTATTCAGGTGTGCAAAAAGTGTGCAAAAATGTGCAGACGGGCAAAACAAAGCCCAATGGACAAATCAACCACCGGTTTTATGGCAGGGTTTAGGACATCCGAACAGACACCGTTTGATATAGAAATGAGGTTCACCATGAACAAACTGCTTTCCTGCCGCTTCAATATGGACACCAACCGGGTGGAAGCCCGGTTCGAAGATGGCACCATCGTTGCCATCGACTGCATCGCCGTGGAGGACGAGTACGGCAACGCCCCAGCGCAGCGGGCTGAACTGGACTGGCTGCTGTACAACAAGCCCTTGGAGTATGTGCAGATGGTGCTGGAAGGGGAGATGGAGCGCTATCTCTCCCTCAGCTGCAACCACGGTAGGCTGGAAGATTAAGCCCCTATAAAGAACACGATGCCCACCGACCTATGGTTTTCGCCATAAGCTGGTGGGCGTCGTTCGTTATTCGGGATTCTTTGGCAGGCGGTCGTACAGCACCACCGTGTCAGCGATTTCAATCTGTACCCTCTCTTTCTTGAGCAGGGTAACCGTCCAACGGATATGCCGATGGTTGTTTCATTTTTCTGTAACGGCATCTTGTGTGCCAATAAAGGGTGAAACCCTCCCTTTGCAGGGCTTCGCTTAAATAGTTGAGCCTTATCTGAAATCTTTTGTCGAATTCAGTATTTTATCAGTTATAACTTTTGGTTTTGCAATTTCTCCATTGAGTTTCAATCGTAAGTGTGATATACTGTGGTCGGCCACGGAAGGAGAGTGAAGTTTTATGATCAAACGCGAACTGTATATGAGCCGCATCCGTCCGTTTATCGGGACGGAGCTAGTCAAGGTCATGACCGGTATCCGCCGCTGCGGAAAGTCGGTCATGTTGGAGCTGATCCAGCAGGAACTCACGGAGTCCGGCGTCAGCCCAACACAGTTTATCGCCATCAACTTTGAGGATATGAGCTACTCCCATCTGCAAACCGCGCAGGCGCTGCATGATGAGATCACCAAACGCGCCAAGGAGATCGACGGCAAGGTCTATCTGTTTTTTGATGAGATTCAGGAGGTCAAGGACTGGGAAAAGTGCATCAATTCTTTCCGCGTTTCGCTGGATTGCGACATCTATATCACCGGCTCCAATGCAAAGCTGCTGTCTGGTGAGCTTGCAACCTATTTGGGCGGACGGTATGTGGAGTTTGTGATCTATCCGTTCTCATTCGGAGAGTTCATGGAGCTGTACCGCTCGATCAGTCCTGATGCGTCCATTCAGCAGTGTTTCCAAAAGTACCTGCTTGCCGGAGGGATGCCCTATCTCGCAAACCTCCGCTATGCGGATGCGCCGTCCAAGCAATATCTTCACGATCTGTTCAACTCTGTCCAGCTCAAGGACATCGTGAAGCGAAATAAAATCCGTGACGTTGACCTGCTGGAACGGATCATTGCCTATGTGATCGCCAATGTGGGAACGACCGTCTCGGCGACCTCTCTTGCAAAGTTCCTGAAAAACGAGCAGCGCACCGTTGCCCCGGAAACAATTCTGAACTATATCAAATACTGCTGCGAGGCGTACCTGTTCTATCAGGTGAAGCGGGAGGACTTGCAGGGCAAACAGATCCTTGCCTCCAACGAGAAGTATTATATTGCCGATCACGGAATCCGCGAGGCGGTCTTCGGCGGCAATATGCGGGACATCAACCTCATTTTGGAAAACATCGTCTATCTGGAGCTGCTGCGCCGGGGCTATGAGGTGACTGTCGGCAGGACGGGCGATAAGGAAATTGATTTTGTATGTGACAAGCGCGGCGAAAAGCTGTATGTTCAGGTCACTTATCTTCTGGCATCGGAAGAAACAGTCAACCGCGAGTTCGGCGCGTATGATAGCATCCGCGACAACTTCCCGAAGTACGTTGTTTCCCTCGATGAGTTCGACATGAGCCGAAACGGGATCAAACACCGGAATATCCGCGATTTCCTCTTGGCGGAGGAATGGAACTGAACAGGAAGCCCGGCATCACGTCAAATGGCGCGATGCCGGGCTTCTTAAAACTCAAAATGGAAAATCTAAATGATAGGCATCTTTGACTTTTTGTAATTCCTCCATAATCTTATGGGGAAAATTAAAAAGGAGGTCCTGTAGAGAAGGGAATAAAGTATACTCTCGCGGATTTCCATAGCTTGTCCAACTGCTTGCATATACAAGCTCATTTTGAACAAAAAATTCAAGGCAGCTTCCATAGTTATTTGAAAGTGTGGAATCAAGTGTGTTTTTGCTCTCCCACTGCCTTATATTTTCGATTTCTCCTTCTGCCATCCAACGGTCACCAAACGTGCGCATTCTCTCTTCCACGATATAAGCAACAAACAGCCGTATATTAATATCAAGCGTGTCATCTGACCAGATTTTTTTGAATATGTTGACGGCTAATTCAATATGCTGATCCACGCATTTTTTAAGTGGTGGAAGCACCCGTGCTACGTTTGCAGAGTATTTGCGGAAAGTGTCGATGCCAAACTCCAGAGTATCGTTATTCAAAGCCCCGTTATCAAAAGATGACAGCAGATCAAACGCGTTATCGACATTTACGCCACGGATTTCGCATTTGTTTAACCAACTTGAAATAGTAGATTTAGAGACTTTTCGAACATTTTCATGAAGTATGTAGTATAGCACGATTCGTTCATCGTCCGTGGTTATTTCTGCAATAGTATCTGCGATAGAAATATCAGAACCACCCGGGGGCAATTCTCTCACTTTCAAATATTCTGCATACCTTGTTCTAAGTTTATTATTCTCGTATGTGATAAGACTGGCTTTTGTGTGCGGAGCCGATACCGCTTCGCTCACAGTATCATAAATGTACGAAATATCTGTATCGGAATCCAACCGCCTTAACTTATATTCGTTATTTAGGAATCCGTACATGTTGCCCGAATTAATTTCCGGCAAGGCAACTGGAATTACAGGAACGTCCTCATACCAAAGCACTCCCGCTTCATTCAGGCAATAGGCACTCTGATAATAATCATGCGAAAGAATCGCAATGTTAACTGCGCTGCTTTTCAGCGCAGATCTGACTTCATCAGAAATGCGTTCATTTATGTCGTTGCCCGGCAGAGAAGAGCAGAAAACTGCTTCCTTAGAAATTCCGGTTCCTGCAAAAAAGTCAACAAGCATATCCGCAATACCTTTATCAGTTGATCGGTGGCTTATGAAAATTGTATTTTTCTCCTTTTTCCCTTGTGTTGCATTGGTGGGGTTATGCGTGTTATACTCAGCCAATCGTTCACTATATGTTCTTGCAGAATTATTTAGAATGACAAAGTATGGCTCATTATCAGCCCATTTAACATCAATATAGCCGAGTTCTTTTAGTTCTCTTATGATACCGTCAAGTTCTTGCTCTTGTTGCGTAGAAAGCCCGTTGTATTGTTTCCGCAATACCTGCGTAGGGTTTTCTGAACAGACCAGCTTTAACAGTAACCCTTCAGAATTAGATGGAAGTTTTCTAAAATCCATAGATTCTCCTTATAATTGCGGCTTGTCTAACACATACATCAGCTGGCTTGCCAGCATTATTTGCTCCATAGCCTCACGTTTTTCATATTGAAGATTAGCATGAGCCGCAGGATTGCGATAGGCTGCCATGATTCCTTCAAACAGAGATTGGATTCCACGTCGGTAGTCCCTGCCACTGGTAGTAGTTGTGTCACAGAATTTGAAAGCGCCGTTCTCGCTCATAAGTGCGCCAATCACATCGCCGATCTTTGAGGGAACTGCTGCGCCAGGTTTTAACTCTGAAAACTTTTCGCGCAGACGTGATTCCACTTCTTTAATTGCCTTTTCTGCCGCAGCTGAACAATGACCATCTACAAATAACTCACGGGAAACATTCACAATCCGCGGGTGTATCTCTGACCAGAACTGGACAACAACGGGTTCTGCTTTGATATGGCGAACAATTACCACCAACTCGCCAAATGCCGCAGGATTCAGGAAAATAGCACCCACTTCGTTTTGCTGAAAAAGTATATTTGCAACACAGGGGAGCGTAGTCGCATAAAAAGGATAGTCTGCTTGGATTCCTCTCGTAATTGCATTGATCCATTGGTAAACGCGCTGAATTTCCTGAGGCGTGTGGAGAAACTGCATATGCAAGTTTGCATTTGTAAAGTCTATCCACTTTCGCAGCTCATACAGTTCGTTCTCATACGGCAGTTTCAAAGCACGCACCTCCCTTACAGCGCCTTTACCGTGTCGATAAACTGGCTCATGCTCATTGCACCCGGCAAGAGGTTTTCCTCATTCTCAAATACCATGTAATAGCGGAAATCCTTGCCTGCTGCTGTACGCCACGCCTGACCGAGTGCGATTTTCTCCCGGCTGTCACCGTTTTTCAGGTGGTCGCCCTTGGTTTCCGCGCAGATGAGCTTGCCGCTTTGGGTCATAATCAGAATATCCGGGTAATGCTTGATAAAGCCGTTGATTGAAAAGCCCTGTCTGGCAATATTCCGATGCCACCAACGGACATTTGGCAGGGCGGTCAGCTCTACGACCAGCTTTTGTTCCAGTTTGTTCATGTCGCCGTCCTCCGCCGTGTACAGCGAACGGGCGTATATGTCAGTATGGGTGGTGGGATGGATTGCGAGGGGCAGGCGGAACGAGGGCTTGCAGACAATGCGCTCCGTTTCCAGCCACTTTTCAAAAATTTCCCGATAGTGGGCTTCCAGCAGCGTTTCAATCTTGTCACGGATCTTCGCCGCATAGCCCAACGGCGCTTTCTCCATGGCGGCGAGCTGCGCCTTGTCCATATCGTCCACAATGCGGTCTATGTAGGCTTTCAGCTCGGCAGCGTCCACCATGTTCAGTTTGTTAAGCTGCTTGAACATCATGTCCTTGCATTGGCGCACCCGGCTTTCCTGCGGCAGATTGTTGAACCACTCCTTGAAATACCGCTGCTCGGCGCTCTCCATCTTGAACACCTTCGGCAAACCGCCGTCCTGCTCCCGCACGTCGATTTCGCGGATTTCATCGTCTGCGGCGGCAAAATCAATGTCGTATGCTTTGCCCTTGAGGGTAAAGCCCTCTGCCAGCATTTCCTTGTCCAGCAGTTCAAAAGAGCCGTCCGTAAACAGAGATTGCTCGATTTTCAGGAAAAACTGCGGGATTTGCAGCGTTTCAATATCCTCCCGGAACTGCGGGTTTACCCCAAATGATTTCACTTTATCCCGCACCTCCCACGGAAGATTGTCCATCACCGGGTCATTGCCGGTCTGCTGAATTGCATCTGTATATGCCTTTTCGACCTCTGCGGCAGCGTCCAGCATGGTGTCGGCCTTCGGGGCAGTTTCAGGCGTTTGCGCCTGTTCTCTGCGCCGCTCCAACTCTGCCCCGATCAATTTCCCATCCAGCCCCGAAAAATCGTCCTCTGCGGTTTCCAGTTCGGAAACTCCTTGCGGGTCAGGCAGCGTAATTTGTTCTGCTGGCTGTTCGGGAATCTGCGGTTTTGCGGACTCCCCGATCCGATAGTCCTTATCGCTGAATCCTGCGCTGTTCAAGCCCTTGACGATATGCGCCACGGTGTTGTTGAAGTCGTTGGAGGAAGTCAGCACATAGGACATATTGAGTGCGCTTTGCGTATGCTGGCTCGTATGGGGCAGACGGAGAATCCGTCCCAAAATCTGCTCCACGTCAACTTGACTTGTCTTATTGGCAAGGGACGCAAGAATATAGGCAAAGGGGCAGTCCCAGCCCTCTTTCAGCGCATTGACCGTGATAATATATCGGATCGGGCAGTTTGGGGACATCAACTCCACATTTTTCAGCTCGTTCACATCGGCGGTACGAATGGCAATTTGATCGGCAGGAATCCCGGCGTCCACCAGTTTGTCCCGCAGTTTTTCAAAGGTGGTCGCGTCCTCCTTGCCTTTCGGCTGTGCCTGAAACAGCGCGATAGGGCGGATATATTTCCCCGTCTTGGCGTACTCCGCGCTTGCGATTTCTTCCAGTTTGTTCCGCAGGTCGATCGCGTCAATCAGTACCTCGGATTGGCTGTCCCGGTTATAGACGATCACGGGCAGCTTTACCATGTGTTCGTTTTTCAGCTGCACCGCGTCCACATAGGAGATGATATTGCTCTCCTTTTTCGGCGTGGCGGTCAAATCCAGCACAAAGCAGGGATTGAAGTTTTCCAGCATTTCAAGGCTCAATTCCGACCGGGCATGGTGGCTCTCGTCCACGATGACAAGCGGGTTAAGCTGGTTGATGATCTGGAACAGAGCCGGTTTCGTCCGCTTTTTCAATGGGGCTGTCGGGCTTGCCCAGCACCTTTGCAAACGCGGCAAGATTGCTGTTTTCCTGATAGGCTTTCAAGCCCTCCTTACCGCGACCGCGGAAGGAATCATAGGACAGCACCATAACCGACAACTGCTCCGTTACGGCCGTGGGGTTGAAGTTCTGACCGTTCAAAAGCTCCTGCTTGGTGTAGACCTCCACACGCCCGCCGAAATCCACGTCGATTTTTTGGCGGTAGGGATGGGAGGTGTCTTTCAGGGCTTTCGCCGTCTGTGTCAGAATCGCGTCCGATGGAACAAGCCACACGACCGCCTTTGTCTTGGTAGCGGGGAGCGCGTCAAAGATAGGGCGAACGGCGTTGCAGGCAATGAAGGTTTTGCCGCCGCCTGTCGGTACCTTGAAGCAGAGATTTGGAACACCGGGTATCACGTTTTGGTATCGCCCTAAAGCCGGTGCGCTCTTTTCCCGCCAGAACTGCTCAAACGCTGTCATATAGTTCTGCGTTTCGTTCAACAGTTCCAGATAGCGGGTCAGGTCCGCTATCACTTTTTTCTGATAAGATTTCAGTTCCATACAGCGAACACCCCTTACAGTCTGCTAATATCTCTCGGTATTTTCTTGAATGTAACGCCCATTTTTGCCAGCTTGTCCTCACTGATGGAGCAGCGGTCGGCGTAAATCACCGTTCCGTCGGCTTTTTCCGTAATGGTGGAGAGGAACGCATAGTCCAGCACCGTCACGCGCTGCGGCTCGTAGTAGAAGTAATAGCCTGTGCTGTTGTGCTTGCCGAGGTAATAGGGATTTCCGCCGCTGGGCGGGGCGTAGGGCTGCTTTGTTTCCATGAACCAGATGTATTCGCGGATTTTCTCCGGGGCAACCGCTTCGTTCAGGCAATCGCCCATAAGCAGCGGTTCGCCAAGATCATAGAAGCTGAAATTGCCGCCTGTGCCCTCCACGGCGTTTTTACCCTCACCGTAGCCCTTGATAACGCGCTTCACGCGCTCGGCGGTGATGCTGTCGGCGTAGTCCATCATCTCGACAAGAATAAACTTGCGGTGTCCGCCGTCAGCTTTGTTCATGTTCAGCACCGCATGGGCGGTGGTGCCGGAACCGGCGAAGGAATCAAGGATAATATCGGCATCTTTTGTGATTGCTTGAACCACGCTTTCAATCAGTGCAACCGATTTCGGATAGTCGAACGTTTTGGGCGATTCAGGAAAAATGTTTTTAAGCGTTTGCGTTCCGTTAACAGTGAAAAATGCTTTTTCAGCCCATATCGTAGGAACCTGTCCGCCTACGGTCTGATTTTCTCCAAATAACAATGTCGGAACACCATCTTCATGCCCTAAAACTTCCAACTCGCCGTCTTTGATTTTCTTGATAACTCCGCTTGGCAAATACTGGACACTGTATTGGTTCTGATTGCTCCCGCTTTTGTTTTTTGAGATTTTTATATAGCCTTTTTCCCAATCCGCTTGTAATCGTCCTGAAATCTGCCGCCAGACACACTGCTTGCCTTTTGCTGTTACGGGCCAAACGGCAACTTTCCCTTGTGGAGCGATAGAGTAGTCATATGGAAAATCAGCTTTCTCTCCGGTGTATGAGCCGTCATCAATTTGCTCTTGTAATGATTTTCCTACACCAGCAAATACACCATTTTCGTCTATAAAAATTGGATATGTCTGATTTGGACGTTGTGTCTTGTCGAACG
>OIBR01000265.1_pt1 | contig 20889 bp, 17 predicted proteins | sample 1581101 | NCBI WGS metagenome assembly OIBR01 (sample SAMEA3882522, study PRJEB24775) | human gut metagenome | biome: human-associated habitat; feature: intestine environment; material: feces | place: Netherlands | collected 2009/2010
TCGAGCCAGCTATGGCTCACCGGGCAACATCCGGTGAGCCATATTCATATTCATGCCGTCGTTTGTGACGATGATTCACCCCAGACGGAATCGTTCCGACTGTCCAGCGAGCGAGATTAAGTGACTGCTATGAGCGAAACGACTACGAGCCGCACGAACCAGAGCGCGACCACGGCAACACTTGCCGGCTATGAGATTCCCCGCCTTGGCATGGGCACGATGGCGCTCGCCATCGAGGGGCGCCCCTCCAACCGTGATCAGGCAATCGAGACCATCCATGCCGCGCTCGATGCCGGAGTCCGTTATTTGGACACGGCTTGGTCCTATTATCTGCCCAGCGCACCCGGCACCGGCGAACCGGAGGATATGGGCTATGGCGAATATCTGGTCCGCGATGCTCTGCACTCGTGGCATGGCCCCAAAGATCAGGTGCTCGTAGCCACCAAAACCGGCTGGCTGCGCACGCTTGACGGCAACGGCAACTACGGCTGGCAGGCCGACGCCCGACCTGAAACCATGATCGCCAATGCCAAGGAATCAGCCCGCCGCCTCGGTGTCGATACGCTCGATCTGCTCTACTCGCACTGCAATGATCCGCAGGTGCCGTACGAAGACCAGATGGGCGCACTCAAGCAGCTCGTGGACGAAGGTGTGGCCAAAGCTGTCGGCATCTCCAGAATCGACAACGCGGACATCGAAACCGCCCGCAATATTTTGGGCGATCGTCTCGTGGCCGTCCAGAACCAGTTCTCCCCGGTCCACCGCGACCCTGAACACACGTTGGAAACCTGCGAAAAGCTCGGTTTGGCTTTTGTCTGCTGGTCGCCACTCGGCGGATTCCTCGACCCGTTCAACGAGCATCTGTTCGACCGGTTCCGCGAAGTCGCCAAGATTCACGACTGCTCCTACCAGCGTGTCACGCTCGCGTGGGAACTTGCGCAATACCAATATCTGTTCACGATTCCCTCGGCCAGAAACCCGCAGGAGATTCAGGACTCGTTCAAAGCCAGCGAACTGAAATTGTCCGACAGTGAGATCGGCTACCTCAATGGCAAGGACGTTGACTGAGCGATTTCGTCCGTACTGCCTTGCAATCAGGCGGCACACTGGCATTGTGAGCGCTAACGCTAAATTTTGGGCGTGTTGTTCACAACGTCCACAAATCGCACTACTCTTAAGAATGTCATTCAAGATACACAACCGTTTTAAGGAGTAGTTGTGGCAGTAATTGAAAGCGTGTACGCGCGTCAGATTCTCGATTCCCGCGGCAACCCGACCGTTCAGGTCGTTCTGGACACCGAAGACGGCGCCCAGGGCCTGGGCCTGGTCCCGTCCGGCGCCTCCACCGGTGAGGCCGAGGCTTGGGAGCGTCGCGATGGCGACAAGTCCGTTTACCAGGGCAAGGGTGTGCTCAACGCCGTCAAGGCCGTGAACGAGGAGATCGCTCCGAAGGTCATCGGCATGGACGCTTCCGATCAGCGCGCTCTCGATGAGACCATGATCGAGCTCGACGGCACCCCGAACAAGGGCCGTCTGGGCGCCAACGCCATCCTCGGCGTGTCCCTGGCCGCTCTGTACGCTTCCGCCGAGTCCGCGGATCAGCCGCTGTACCGCTACATCGGCGGCACCAACGGCCACATCCTGCCGGTCCCGAACATGAACATCATGAACGGTGGCGCTCACGCTGACTTCGCCACCGACATTCAGGAGTACATGATCTCCCCGTACGGCTTCGACACCTACTCCGAGGCTCTGCGCGCTGGCGTTGAGGTCTACCACACCCTGAAGAACGTCCTGAAGAAGGAAGGCCTGAACACCGGCCTCGGCGACGAGGGCGGCTTCGCTCCGAAGATGAAGTCCAACAAGGACTCCCTGAACTACATCATGGACGCCATCTCCGCCGCCGGCTACGAGCCGGGCAAGCAGATCGGCATCTCCCTCGACGTGGCTTCCTCCGAGTTCTACAACAAGGAGACCGGCAAGTACCACTTCGAAGGCGACGACCGTGAGGCCGGCTACATGCTCGACTTCTACGAGAACCTCATCAACGAGTACCCGATCGTCTCCATCGAGGATCCGTTCCAGGAAGAAGGCTGGGACGACTGGGCGGCCATCACCGCCAAGCTCGGCGATCGCCTGCAGTTCGTCGGCGACGACCTGCTGGTCACCAACCCGGCACGTCTGGCCAAGGGCATCAAGCTCGGCGCCGCCAACTCCCTGCTGGTCAAGCTCAACCAGATCGGCACCGTCACCGAGACCCTCGACGCCATCGAGCTGGCCACCGCCAACGGCTACACCTCCATGGTTTCCCACCGTTCCGGCGAGACCCCGGACACCACCATCTCCGACCTGGCTGTGGCAAAGAACACCGGCCAGATCAAGACCGGTGCCCCGGCTCGTGGCGAGCGTATCGCCAAGTACAACCGCCTGCTCGAGATTGAGGAGGAGCTCGGCTCCACCGCTCAGTACGCCGGCTACAGCGCTTTCAAGGCCTGCAAGAAGTACATCGCTGAGTGAGCGTAGCCAGCGCATCATGAATGCGTTGACATAGAAATACCCGTCGTGTTCCAAGTCGAACGCGACGGGTATTTTCGTTGCTATGAGTTCGAAGGCACGAAAAAAACCATCACAACGCGGCGGCGCCGGCCCGGTCGCGTTCTTCGTGGCATTGTTCATCGTGGCTTTGGGAACCATCCAGTTGGCATCGACATTCCATACCTATGCGTTGAATCTGGCAGAGCTTAACGGACTGAAAAAACAGGAAGCGGCGTTGGTCGCGCAGAAACGCGAGCTGGAGAACGATATCGCAAGATGGGATGACAAGGCGTATGTCACCGCCCAGGCCAGGGATCGTTTGGGATTCGTCTTCCCCGGCGAACAGGCGATTCGTGTCGAGCATCCCGAAGCGGTGACCGGCAAGAGCGAGCCGAAAAAAGGGACGACATACGACGAATCACCGAAAACCGCCCTGCCGTGGTATAAGGAACTTGCATATTCCTTCAAGCAGGCGGATCGGTCGGATCCCGTGAAGGCCGACTCGACGAAACAGTCGCAGCATGCCGGCGAAGAAGACAAACAGGACAGTCAACAACAGACTGGCCAATCGCAACAGGACGGTCAGCAGCCGTCAGAAGACGGACAGGAGTGACATGGACATGACGATTATCGAACAGGCCAAGGGTTTGGCGGACAAAGTGCTTGCCCAACCCGCCACCGAACATGATATCGCCGTGGTGGAGCGTCAGCTTGGACGTTACCCGCGCGGCATGGTCGCCGTCGGAGCCCGTTGCGTATGCGGCCGGCCTTTGGCTGTGGTCACCCGGCCGTTGCTTCCAGGCGGTGTCCCGTTCCCGACGACCTGCTATCTGACCGGGCCCGAAGCGGTGAAGGCCATCTCCCACATCGAAGCCGAAGGCAAGATGAAGGAATACAACGATATGCTGGCCGAAAACGAGGATCTGCGTGCCGGATACGAACGTGCCCACGAACTGTACCTCGCGTTCCGCCATGAAATCGCTTTGGCCTTGGAAGACAGCGAGGAACACATCGAAGGCACCAGTGCCGGCGGCATGCCGGTGCGTGTCAAATGCCTGCATGCGTTGTTGGCCCAGACGCTGGTGATGGGTGAGGGCGCCAACCCCATCGGTGATATGGCCCTGTCCGCCATCAAACATGAGTTCGATCCGGCCGTATGCCGTTGCGCAGTGGAAAACGAAGAGTAGAAGGTGGGAGTAATGAAGTCGGTAACCGTTGCCGGTATTGATTGCGGCACGAATTCGATTCGTCTGAAAGTCTCGCGTGTGAGCGAGGACGGTGTGGAAGACATCGTTCCGCGCATCCTGCGGGTGATTCGTCTCGGTCAGGACGTGGACAAAACCCATCGCTTCGCCGACGAGGCGTTGGCGCGCGCCTATGAGGCCGCCCGAGAATTCGCCGGCGTGCTTGCCGAACATCCCGTGGACGGCATCCGCTTCGTGGCCACATCGGCCACCCGTGATGCCGAGAACCGTGAGGAATTCGAAGACAACATCGAGAAGATCTTGGGCGTGCGTCCCGAAGTCATTCCAGGCACGGAGGAAGCGGATTTAAGCTTCCTTGGTGCCACCAGCATCGTCCATCGCGAGGTCGAGGCCCCCTATCTGGTGGTCGATTTGGGCGGAGGTTCCACCGAACTGGTGCTGGGAGGCGACGGCGTCACCCATCCGAGCACGCAGGTGCAGGCCGCGTTCTCCATGAATATCGGGTCTGTCCGTATGACGGAGCGTCATCTGAAAAACGACCCGCCGACCGAGGGGCAGATCGCCGAGGCGGTCGCGGATATCGACGCGCATATCGACGAGGCGTTCAAGACCGTTCCCGCCGGCAAGACCCACACCATCATCGGCGTGTCCGGAACGGTCACCACCATGACCGCATTGGCTATGGGATTGACGGAATACGACCACACCGCCGTGGACGGCGCACGCTGCACGCTGGAAGATGCCTATGCCGTTGACAACCGGTTCCTGCACATGCCTCGTGAGGAGCGTCTGACCTACAAGACTATTCATCCCGGACGCGTCGATGTGGTCGGCGGCGGCGCATTGGTGTGGAACCGTGTGCTTGCCAAGGTGTCTGAAGCCGCATATGAGGATCATGGCCAGCGCATCGACTCCTTCATGGCCAGCGAGCATGGTCTGTTGGACGGCATCGTGCTGGATTACGGCAAGAGATTGCTTGCTGCGCGCTGACGTGGCATAATAGCTTGGCGTCGGCTTTTTCTTCTGGCCGGCGCAAAGCCTCCATGGCGAAATCGGTATACGCAGTCGACTTAAAATCGACCTCTTCGGATTGCGGGTTCGAGTCCCGCTGGAGGCACTTTTGGAAACCGCCAGAGATGGCGGTTTTCCTTTATTCTCCAACGGTTTTGGCATCATCGCGATTCACTGCGATTCAACCCTTTTCCACGGTGGGTTATGGAAAAATGTGGGCAATGTGTAGGCAAAATGTGGCATATCGTTCCCGAAACATTCCGTAGGTACACTGTCGGACATTACAAACCGTATGACACCGACTGAAACGGATGACGCATGACTTCGAAAGACATCAAGCCTGTAATCGAACAGCCCGCCACTGAAATCCCCCTGATGCTTGCGCAGGTGATTATCGTTGCCGGCGTGCTCGCTATCGGCGAAATCGCATGTTCTCCGCTGTACTTTACCTTGATGGACCATTCGTTGGCACTCGTTCCGTGGGCATTGGAAGCCGCATTCCTTGCCGTGGCGTTCACCTTCGTTGTGGGCTTCGCATTGTTGTGGTGCGCCGAATCGTTCACTTTCAAACTCAAGGAACAATTCCGCCCGTTCGGCTATGCGGCGGTAGGATTGATTGGATACGGCGTATGGAGCCTGCTGGTGTTCACCGCCACCATCAATTCGATACTCGCCAAAGTCGGGGAAAGCGTTCTTACCAACGGCCAGGTCGGCGCGATCGCGCTGAACGGAGCAGCCTTGGGCTTCGTCGCTTTCCTTTTCGCAAAACTGCTCGACGTCAAACTCGGCAATCGCAAAACCGTTGCGATAATTCTGCTTATCGCGGAAATCGTCATTGCCATCATCGGCCTACTCATCATGATTCGCATGTTCAGCGTGCTTTACGCGGCGTGACGGCGAAGACGCGGAAAAGAGAGCGCAATATACATGTTCAGCATTCTGGAGATGTTCACCATCGGCGTCGGCCCCAGCTCGTCGCACACCGTAGGACCGATGGTCGCGGCCAGCAGATTCGCTGCCTCCCTTGAACGTGACGGCATACTGAACCGGGTCGGCCGCGTGCGAACGGTACTGTATGGTTCGCTCGCCCTGACCGGTCTTGGGCACGGTACCGATCGCGCCACGGTGGCGGGCTTGGAAGGCAACGTACCGAAAACCGTCGATACCGATCACATGAGCAATATCCGTATGGAATGCGAGGCAGGCGGCGAGCTGATGCTCAACGGCACGCATCGCATCGATTTCGATTACGGACGCGATGTGGTGATGGATGTATGGCACCGCATGGCGGCCCATCCCAACGGCATGCGATTCCAAGCCTTCGACCGGCAGAACAATCTCATCGACGAACAGGTCTGGTATTCCATTGGCGGTGGATTCGTCAGACAAGGCGACGCCGACGACCTGATGATCGGCATCCATGAGAAACCCCCTGCGGGAACGGCCTTCGCCGATCAGACCGACGATTCCTCAACCGATATCGATATGGACATGCCCTATCCGTTCACCACATGCGACGAACTGATCTCGCTGTGCGATGAACATCACATGAGTGTGGCCGATGTGGTGTGGGCCAATGAGACGGCCATGCGGTCCGCCGTGCAGGTGCGCAGCGATTTGGACACTGTATGGCATGTGATGCGCCGCTGCGTGCAGCACGGTTGCAATACCAACCAAACCGTTCTGCCTGGCGGCCTTGACGTGCCCCGCAGGGCGCCAAAAATGTATGCAAGGCTCGCATCCAACAGCGACGTGCTCAAACGGGACGGCAGGCGCTCCGACGCCGTACTCGAATCATCGGACGCCGCATGGGTCGACCTGTTCGCATTGGCGGTTTCCGAGGAGAACGCGGCAGGCGGACGCATCGTCACCGCGCCTACCAACGGTGCGGCTGGCGTCATTCCGGCGGTGCTCCACTATTATTGGCATTTCGTGGATCATGCGGATGAGGATGGTGTGGTGACGTTCCTGCTGACCGCAGGGGCGATTGGATACTTGTTCAAACGCAACGCGTCCATTTCCGGTGCCGAAGTCGGATGTCAAGGCGAGGTCGGCACAGCCTGTTCCATGGCCGCGGCGGGGCTGTGCGCCGTGATGGGCGGCACGCCTCACCAAGTGGAGAATGCCGCGGAAATCGGTATCGAGCACAATCTGGGACTGACCTGCGATCCGGTCGGTGGTCTGGTGCAGATTCCCTGCATCGAACGCAACGCCATGGCGGCCAATACCGCCATCAACGCGGTCCGTATGGCCATGCTGGGCGACGGCACGCATATCGTGAGTCTTGACCAAGCCATCAAAACCATGAAGGACACCGGCGAGGACATGATGGCCAAGTACAAGGAGACGTCGAAAGGCGGTCTTGCGGTCAATGTTGTTGAATGCTAGCGATGGATGGTGCTAATCTTGGTGACACTGTGTTTTTTCAAGGAGGTTCACCATGGCATCTGAAATGCCTGTTGTCAATGCCGAATTCGGCGATCGCCCGACCATCGAATTCCCGACTGAGATCGCTCCCGCCGGCCTGAAGGTCGTGGAGCTCTTTGAAGGCAATGGCCCGATGGTCCGCCGTGGAGACACCGTCACCGTCAACTACCATGGTGTGGTCTGGGGCAAGGACACCCCGTTCGACTCCAGCTTCGACCGTCACCAGCCGGCCACGTTCGGCATCGGTGTGGGACAGGTCATCAAGGGCTGGGATCAGACCGTTCCGGGACACAACGTCGGTTCCCGCCTGGTGGTGTCCATTCCGCCGGAGTACGGTTATGGCTCCCGTGGCGTTCCGCAGGCCGGCATCGGCGGCGAGGACACGCTGGTGTTCGTGATCGACATCATCTCCACCCGCTGATTGACGGGTATCATTCTTCCAAGGTCAAGGAGGATAACATGGCCGAAGAAAAGACGATCCTGCTGACGCAGGAGGCGTACGACAAGATGAAAGAAGAACTCGCCTGGCGTGAGGGCGAGTACCGTGACGAGATTCTGTCCAAGGTCTCCGCGGCGCGTGCCGAAGGCGATTTGAGCGAGAACGGCGGCTATCAGGCTGCCCGTGAGGCGCAGCGCGTGAATCAGGGACGCATCGACGAACTGACCGTCAAACTGCGCAATGCGAAGATTCTGACTGCGCCCAAGGCCGGTGAGGTCGGTGACGGATCCCTAGTGACCCTTGAAGTCAACGGACGTGAAATGGTGTACGTGCTTGGCACGCGAGACCTGTCCATCGCCACGGATTACAGCATCATCAGTCCTGAATCGCCGATTGGCGCCGCCATCAATGGCGCTCATGCCGGAGATACGGTGACCTATACCGCTCCGAACGGCCGTGAGATTTCCGTGACCATCAAGGAAGCCAAGCCGCTCGCCTGACATACGTGTGACGAAAACAACGGCCCGTTCCTCCATCGCATTCGTACGATGAGGGGACGGGCTTATTTTGTTTTGTCCATGTGGGGTTGATTACGCCTTAGGGCCACAATTGCACGATCACCATGTAGATGGCCACCATGTGGCAGGCGTATCCCGCCACGGTTCCGGTATGGAAGATCTCATGGAAGCCGAACACCTTCGGCCAGGGGTCGGGCTTGCGCAGCGCATACACGATGGCTCCGGCGATATAGCAGGCGCCGCCGGCACACAGCAGTATCACCACGGTAGGTCCGGCATAGGGGGACATCCAGAACAATCCCATGAACGCGACGCCGGACACGCCGAAAATAATATAGACAAGAACATAAAGCCAGCGAGGCGCGCTGATCCAGATGACATGGATGATGAGCGCCACCGTGGTGCAGATCCACATGCCTGCGATGATGGAATCACGCCAGAATGGCGTGAGCGCGAAGGAAACGGGCGTATAAGTGCCGGCGATCAGCAAAAAGATGTTCATATGGTCGATGCGACGGAGCACATCGGTAACCCGTGGTGACCAATCTCCCAGATGATAACAGGCGGAATTGCCGAACAGTACCAGCGAGCAGGTCATGAACACGGCGCACGCCCATTTGAGCCCGGTGCCATGAGCGAGGCAGATCAGCACGATGCCCGCGGCAAGAGCCAGGGGAGTGGCGATGGCGTGGATCCAGCCACGCAGGAGCGGCTTTGGCCTGCCATGCACGTCGAGTCTGATTTTGCGTTCGATTTCGGCGGGGACGATGCCTTCGATTTTTGCGGCATAGGCTTCGCCTTTGGCGATGGCACGTTTGGCTTTTGCATCCGCCTTGCGTCGAATGTTCTCGGCCTTATTGTGCGCCTTCACGCGAATGGTCTCAGCTTTCGCCTGCAGGGCCTGCTCGTGTGCTTCGGCGATGACCGCGCGTTTCGCCTCGATTTCTGCGTTTGTAGGTTTCGCCATCGGATGCCTCCACTATAAGTTACGGAACCGTAACCTACGTTAGCGTAACCGTCGGATATGTCAATCGGCGTTTCCGCATTATACGTGGGCATATGGTATGCAACCTCGCCATTGATGCGTATTATGGTTGCATGGCTGATTTCTCACATATCCTGATGACCCGTCCGGATTTCGGTGACGACGATCGTGAATGGTTGCACCAGTTGGTGGCCGATTGGCAGGTGATTGCCGATTTGAGTTTCGCCGACTTGCTGCTAATCCTGCAGAACGGCGAGGGCAAGTACATCATTGCCGAGCAATGCCGTCCGTCCACGGTGATGAGTCTGAGAGCCGAGGATGTGGTCGGCAACGTCGTCCCGGAATCCCTGTGCGCCGAGCTTGACGCGGCCATGGACTCCGAATCGGTGTTCCGCTCCTCGAAACTGCGTACGGTCGGCAAGGCCAAGGTCTGCAACGTGTACGCCCCGGTGCGTCATAATGGCAAGACGCTTGGCTTGGTGGTCCGCGAGACCAACATGGCCACACGCGAATCGAACGGCCGTTATGAGTCCGAAAGCATCAGCGCCGGCAAACAGCTGTATGAGATGATTCCGCGCGGCCAGTTCCCGTACCGTAACCCGGTTATGAACCAGCGCCATAACGCACGTGTGGCGGATGGCTTCATCGTGCTCACCGTCGACGGCATCGTCCGATACGCGTCTCCGAACGCCATCAGCTGTTTCCGTCGTTTGGGATCGGTCAGCACCATGCAGGGGGAGTATCTGAGCGAGATCGGCACCAAACTGCTGCATGAGAACGATCCGGTGCTGGAAACGCTGCCATTGGTACTGAGCGGCAAAGCCGCGGTGGATTCCGAATTGGACGCCAACAAAGCCGCGGTGTCCATGCGCTCTCTGCCGTTGATGGACGCCAATGGTCGCGTGGGTGGTATCGTGCTGTGCCGTGACGTCAGCGAATTGCGCCGCCGCGAGAAGGAATTGCAGACCAAGGACGCCACCATTTCCGAGATTCACCATCGTGTGAAGAACAATCTTCAGGCGGTATCCGCGTTGCTGCGCTTGCAGGCGCGCAAGACCAAGTCCGAAGAGGTCAAAAAGGAGCTCAAGGAAGCACAGCGCCGCGTGCAGACCATCGCCATGGTGCATGAGGGATTGAGCCAGACCGCCGATGAGATCGTCGACTATGACAAGGTCATTTCCAACCTGCTTAGGATGGCCGTCGATTTGGCTACGATGCGCGACCAGCACATCGATGTCGATTTCGTAGGCAAATTCGGCATGATGCCGGCACAGGATGCCACGCCGCTATCGTTGGTGCTTACCGAACTGATCACCAATTCGGTGGAACACGGTTTCGAAGGACGTAAGGAAGGACATATCACGATTTCCGTGGGTCGCGGTGGCAATAACCTCAACGTGGTGGTGGAGGATGATGGCACCGGCTTGGCGGATGAGGAGCATGATGGCATGGCTCGCTCTTCCGGATCAGGGCTTGGAACACAGATCATCAACACGTTCGTCACCAATGATTTTGGCGGAACGGTGCATTGGGAGCCACGTCGCGGTGGTGGTACCCGTGTGGTGCTCGACATGAAACTGCGTGCCGCGCAAGATAACTGACCTCTAGAACTGGAATGGCATATGGAAGGGCCGGTCGGATTCCATCGAATCCGACCGGCCCTTCCATATGCCCTGAAAAGAATCAGACCTGCATCTGCATGGCCTGCGAGCGACGTGCACGCATCGCGCGCCGCTTGAGCGCGCGCCGCTCGTCTTCGCTCAGACCGCCCCAAACGCCGTAGTCCTGATTGGTGTCGAGCGCGCATTTCAGACACGCGTCAATCACCTTGCAGGTACGGCAAACGGCCTTGGCTTCTTCGATTTGCTGATAGGCGGCACCGGTGTTGCCGACCGGGAAAAACAGTTCCGGATCCTTATCCCGGCACGCGGCCTTGGCTCGCCAATCGAAAGCACTGCTCATGTAATCGCCTTCCTCTTGCCATAAGTGGCGTTCTATCCGTTATTTAGATAACCACGAATCGGATGATTTTTCAAGACTTTTTCGCAAAAGAAGCCAAGTTTTTTTAGAATCCTTGGAATTCCGCGCATTGCACGGGACATGCCCGTGCTTGTTGGATGAAGACCCCACGCCCGGCAATGGCATAGTCATCGACGCCGAAACCGTCGAGAACCGCGCTGGGAATCCCCATCATCACATCGGTGGCTCTCTCTCCGCAAGGAAACGCAACACGTGTGAGGCAACGTTCAAGTAGGGTGCTTTGCGGCTTTTCCACAGCTGCGATTACCGTGACGGACGGATCGGCGAGTGCGGTCTTGAGCTTATCGGCTTCGGGCATGGCTGCGAAAGGGGAGAGCAATTCGTCGGCGTCATCCACGAACCATATGGTGCGTTCGTGCTGCGGCGATGTTCTGCCGTCGTCGGTGGTCCATTCGCTGTTCGTCTTGCGTGTGAACCGGATGGTGCAGCGACCGGATTCATAGAGACGGCTGGCGCAGCAGAGCAACAGATTGGTTTTGCCGCTTCCGCATGCGCCAATCACGGCGATGTTGCCGTGTCCTACGTCAAGGAATGCGGTGGAGATGAGTACACCGTCGTCGCTCAAAGCAAAAGGCACATGGTGCCATGCCTCTCGCTGTGGCGCCGTCAAATCGTCTTTGCCTGCATGTGGTGCGAGCGGCGCGGAGAACAAAGGGGAGGGATTGGTGGTGCCGCTGAATGCCGATGCGGTGTTGATGGCATGCACCAAGGAATCAATGTCATGGACCGCGCTGCAGCGGAAAGGAACAGTGCGTTGACCGTCATGACAGTAAGCGGCACCGGGGAAGGCCGGTGGAATCAAAGCTGCATCCTTGGTGCCGATCAGTTCATTCGATTGCATTTGGTCGGTGACGCGTAGGCAGATGCTCAGCGATATGTTGGCCTTCATATCGGCATGGACCTGACCCATGGGATTTTGCGTGCATACGATGAGATGCATACCCAAAGAGCGTCCGAGCGACGCCAATCGATTGAGTCGCTGCATATAGTCGGGTAGACGGTCGCGCAATGCATGGAATTCGTCAATGACCACCACGAGCCGTGCAGGGGGATGGGAAAGCTGGTCGAATCTGGAAACGCGTTCGGCACTTACCAAGGCCTCCCTGCGTGCCAATTCTTGTTCTATGGCGTTCAGCGCACGGACGGCATGGGCGAGGTCAAGATCGCAGACGTTGCCCACGGTATGCGGCAGACGCTCCAAAGCGTTGAAGGTCGATCCTCCTTTGAAATCCAGAAAGACGAAATGGAGGGTTTGAGGACTATGCCGAATCGCCAATGCCATGCACCAACTGATCAGCAGTTCGGATTTCCCCGAGCCTGTGGTCCCCGCGACCATGGCATGTGGTCCGGATGATGCCAGATCTATATGGAATATGCCATGTTCTGACATGCCGATGCCGTTCGTTGGGGAACGGACAAGCCAATTACGCACGATGGTGCGCCATATGAGCGGGTCGTTGTCCAGGCCATGCAGATGCTCAAAACTTATGGACGGCATGTCGGCGAAAAGCTGAGCATGGTCGATTTCGTTTCCGTTATGATGCGTTGGAACCGGCGAATCGCTTCCAGTAATGGTGTTGCTGTTCGTTTCTTCATGCCTGACGCGCATGATCATGGTGATGAGCATCAATGCGCTGCCGAGCAGACTCGGAGCGAGCATCGCCGCATAGAGCCAATGACGTTGCATACACATGACAATCAGCATGATGAGCTGCGCCAGCAAAGGCGCGCTCCAACTCAATACAGTGAGATGTTGTTCGCTTATACGGTGAGGGGCCTTTTTGTTCATACGGCCAGCATGGGCAAGAGCGGCGGCATGCCGCAAGCCAATATGAGGGTTGTGGTCGGAGGATGTGGGTTATCCACATCCTCCGGCGTGTCGTCAGTTTTGCTGTTCGGCCAGCGTGCCCACGGTTCCTGCGGAATGCGTGCCGTGTGAGAGTTCGGAGAAAAGCTGGATGTTCTTCGCGTCATCCAGCAGAACGCACGATCCGACCCCATCGACGTAATAGTCCGGATCGGTCCAATACACGCTTCCCGAAATGCCATCCTTGCCTGAGGCGCTTTTGAAAGCCGACGCCATCCGAAGCAGAGAGGAAGTCGATGCTTTCTCATCCACGGTTACGGAGCTCAACGCCGCTGCGGCGACCTTTTTGGTCTTGTTGAAATTCGTGAGCGTCTGTTTGGAAGCGCCCTTCTTGACGATGGCGTTGATCACCTGGCGCTGACGTGCGGCACGGCCGAAATCGCCTTGCACATCGGCATATCGCATACGGGAGAACGCCAAAGCGGTGTTGCCGTCCACGGTGTGGCATCCGGCGGTCCAGTTCATACCCGAATAAGGGTCATTCACATTCTGGTCGTAGCATAGGTCCACGCCTCCCAAGGCATCGACCACTTTGACGAGTCCGCCGAAGCGGACCATTGCCACATGGTTGATTTTCTGGCCGGTGATGTCCTCCACCTCGTTGACCAACTGTTTGCGGCTGTACAGCTGCGCCACGGCGTTGATCTTCATATAGCTCCCATCGATTTCCACCAGGGAATCGCGAGGAATGGAAATCAGCGAGGACGATCCTGTCTTCGGCTTGGTGAGTACAAGAATGGTGTCGGTTCTGAAACCTTCGACGTCGCCGGCGTCTCCGATGGTGCCCTCACGTTCGTCGGAGCCAAGAATAAGCCAGCTTTCGCCGGCGGTGTCCGCTTTGGATGTCAGCCAGGTCTGTTTGTTGAGCTGGTCATCGACCCAGTTCCAAGCGGAGAATACCCCTATTCCCAGTGCGAGAATCAGTACAAGGAAAATGGAAAGGACGATATGTCCGACGCGAGGTCTTCTTTTTGGCACGGAAGCCGTCGCTGGAGAGGATGGAACAGATCGGAGCGCCGTGGAGACGGAGGATGACCCCCGGAACTGCTGCGTTGGATTGGCCGTGCGGGTATGTTCTGGAGCGAAGGACACCGGAGATGATGAAGGGTTTCTTCTTGTCTCGCTCGTTGCCCGTGCCGCAGGCTGGAAGCTTTGCGGAACCGAGGAAGAAGGACGCGCCGTGCGTTTGGCCGGTTTTACGGATGATGCATGGTCAGAACGTTTCGCCGGTGCGAAACTCGCTGGCTGGCTCGGTGCGCTTTGCGAGCGGGAGGAATCCGTGGACGGCATGGTTTTTTTGCGTCCTGATGACGGAATGAAACTTGGTGGCACGCTCGTAGGCTCTTTTGCTCCTTTGCCTTCACTCATGGTTCCTCCAAAAAGATTCGTCCCTGCGTCATACGTTGAAAGGGGACGTGATTGCGTGGTCTACGTCAGTTCTTTGCCGGAACGGCACATACGGTCGCATTAAGGTATCGATCCGCAAGGCCGATATACTGGCCCGTGGTCGCGTCATGAATGGAGCCGTCATCCGGGTCGACGGTGCCGCCAGTGCTTGGATCGACCAACGTGCCGTCGGATTTGGTGATCAGTCCCGTGACGGGATCGGGAGTCTCGGCAGTGGTGTCCGACTGGTTGCTGTCGGTCGTGCCGGAATCGTCGGAGCTGGCTGAATTATCTGAACTGGTGTCGGAGGAGTCGCCCGAGTTTGAATCGGCGGTATCGAAAATCGGCTTGCCCGCTCGCATCTTCTCCCAGAGATTGTCGGCTTCGTCGGTCCAGACGGAACGGTTGGGGTCGGACGGTGCTGGGACCACGGGGACGGTCTGGGTCTGCAGGTTGGTCATGGTGAAATTCTTCAGGCTCATGGCAAGTCCCGCCAAAGCCGCGGTATCAGCCATGCCTTGGGATATGTTGAGCGATTTCAGCGCGGATTTCGCCAGCTGGTACAGCTGCGCGGTATCAGTGAACAGATTCTTGCTGAGCGCCTCGCTCATCAGCTGCTTGATGAGATACTGCTGACGTGTGGTACGCGAGGTGTCGGATCCGTCTCCTATGCCGTGACGGATCCGGGCGTACTGCGTCGCCGCAACGCCGTCAAGATGGTGCATGCCCTTGTCGAGATTGAGTCCGGTGTACGGGTCGTTGACGTTCTGCGGAATGCACAGGTCCACGCCGCCGACTGAATCAATCATCTTGACCAGGCCGGCGAAGTCCACGACGATGAAGTTCTGAATATTCAACCCGGTGAGACTGTTCACGGCGTTCAGCGTGCAGCTGGCCGCCGAGGAGAGATCTCCGCCGGTTTTGTAGGCACCTGCGAAGATGGAATTGAACATGACGTTATACTGTGCGGGAATCGTGCCCTTCGACGTTTCGCACTGAGGCACGTCCACCAGGGAATCTCGTGGAATGGAGACCAGGTTGATTTCCTTGCGGTCGGCGGAGATCTGCACAATCATGGCGGTGTCGGCCTGATGGTTGCCGATGACGTCATCGAAACTGCCTCCGATGGCTTGGTTCTCCGCGCCGTCACGGGAATCCTGTCCGATCAGCACGAACTCGATCGGCTTGCCGGAGTTCGGATCGATGATGGATGCGTCCGTATTCAGGGAACCCTGGCCGATCACGCCGACCGAATTGTTCTTGATGATGCCATTGACGTCCATCCAAGTAGCGGCAGCTGCAGTGCCGACGAACACCAGAGTCGCGGCGATTGCCGCGGCGACTGCGGTCCTGACGTGATGCTGCACGCGATATCCCAGGCTGTGACGTGGTTTCGCATCCTGAAGACCATTGATGTTAGGAAGCTTATTGCCGGTTGATGACGTTGCCACGGTGTTGCCTTCCTGATTGAGATGCGCGTTTGACGCAATGCTTTTAGAACCTACCACTATCCAAATGGGCAATTATAGGGTTAATGGCCGATTTTCACCGATTCTGCGACTGTAGACCCCAGATTGGGCTGAACTTTAGCATGGATTTTCTGGAATATAGGCATTGACACGGGGAAACTTGACAAAATTACATTGCGTGTGTGTAATTTGAAGCGGTGTGAAAGTATGCGCATAAAAGGTGCGCACACAATTATGGGAGGACTCATGTGGGGCGTGACTGATGAGTCTTCTGAGAATCCGCTTGCTGAACTGTGGGGTTTGTTCAAGCGGGATGATGACGTGTCTTGGCAGCACAAAGCGCTGTGCTCGCAGACCGATCCCGAAGCATTCTTCCCGGAAAAAGGCGGTTCCACCAGGGATGCGAAGAGGGTTTGCGCCCAGTGTGAAGTCCGTGAACAGTGTCTGAAATGGGCCATCGACCATGATGAGCGTTTCGGTATCTGGGGCGGTATGAGCGAGCGTGAGCGTCGTCGCTACAAAAAAGAGCACAAGGAACGGGCTTGAAGGCATGGTGCGTCCCGTGCGTACACTTAAATTATGAATTCTAACGCCAGCAGCGATATCCAGACAATCGTGACCGATGTGCTGAACAGCAGACCGTATACGCATCGGCAGGACGTCGATATGTCCGTGGCTGCGGTGATCACCGCGCAGCATGACCTTCGATTCCTCGCTTCTACCGTTGGAGCGGTGCTTGCGCAGCGCATGCTTCCAGGAATGATCGTTATCGCCGATTGCACGGGGCAGATCGAGCAGCCCATGCAGATGACCTTCGATGTCATTCACTCATCACAGGATGTGCTTACGGAAGTGCCGGAAGCCAAAACGGTGAGGGTCATTCTGGTGGGAGTGAAGCAGGCGGCGTCCTTCATGGACGCTGTAACGCGTGCGATGGATCAGATCGGCATTGATGCCGGCATCCGCGCGTTGTGGACCTTGCATGACGATTCGCGGCCGGCGGATGACCGGTGCTTCGAGACGTTGCTGGATGCGTGGAGAAACACGCCGACAGCCGCGCTGCTCGGTGCCAAGCAGTTGGATTGGCAGGCGAAGAACCTGCACAATGTGGGTTTGTATGCCGGGCACCATGATGTCGTTTCCTTGGTGGTCGACGGCGAGCCTGACCAGGAGCAATATGACGGGCGTCAGGATGTGCTGTCGGTCTCCCTATCGGGCGCGTTGGTGCCGTTGGCTACGTTGCGTGCGTTCGAAGGGGCTGACCCCTGGTTCGGCACCTTCGCGGAATCCACGGACCTGTGCCGCCGCATATGTCTTGGCGGTGGGCGTGTCGTAGTGGTTCCCCAGGCTCGCATCGCCCACAGAAGAGCCCGATTCGAAGGAATCCGTTCCAAGAACGGGCGCCCTGTGGAAGACGAGGACGGTCGCATCGATCCGTATCTTGCCGTACGCGAGGCGAATGCCAAATACGCGTACACTGACATGCACCGTTCATGGTGGCCGTTGCTTTGGCTGTGGTCCATCATCCAGTCGTTGGGATTGGCCGTGCTTTGCTTGGCGCGCAAACAGCCGTATCATGCATGCTGCGAGCTGGCGATGCCGTGGCGTGCGCTGCTGCGTCTGCGGGGTGCTTGGCGCGCCCGTGCGCGGTTGTGCAGGCAAAGCAAGGTCACGCTTAAATCGCTATCCACGCTGTCTGCGAATCATCGGCAGGTCAGGGAATGGCTCGACCGTCGCCGTGCGTTGCGCGACCAGAGGGATGTCGTGCTGCTCAGTCCTCTTGAGAAGGACCATCTGCGTAAACGGTTGCTGCGTAGATGGGGATTGGCCTTCGGCGCGGCGCTGATTGCCGGCATATGGATAGTCGTGCTGTATTGGGACGTGCTTCGTTCCGTATGTTCGGGTGCGTCGATGTATTCCGCACAGCTGTTGCCCACGGGCGCGAGCTTCACCCAGTTGCTTCATACCGCGACCACGTCATGGTCGTATGCCTCAGGCACGGGCATCAGTGCGCCTAACGCGCCATGGCTGTTGGTGCTTGCGCTGGCGTCGGTGCTCACTGGTGGACATGTTGCCGGAGCTGTCGGACTGATGTTCTTCCTTGCAGCCCCGCTCACGGTGTTTTCCTTCTGGGCGCTGGCCGGCATCTTCACCCGCTCGGATGCGGTGCGCTGCGTGGTCGCGTTGGCGTGGTTCGCGTTGGCGTTGTCCATGGGACTTTATGATGACGCGGATGTCACGATGCTGACGGTCATGGTGTTTCTTCCGGCCGCTTTCGCCTTCTCGTTCCGTGCGGTCGGCATGTATCGGACGGAGGATCTGGTCAATCCCCACGCGTCGGTCCAGGCGGCGGCGGTTGCGGCGCTGTGTTTCATTCCGGTCGTCGCCGCGCAGCCGCAGTTGTTGCTGCCGCTGATGCTCACCTTCCTGGGATTCCTGCTGTTCGTCCGCTCCCATAAGCCCGCGTTGCTTCTGATTCCGCTTCCGGCGGCGTTCGTATGCGCGCCGACGTTGGTCAATGCCGTTCGTTTCGCTTCCGACGGTACATGGCGTCAGCTGTTCGGCAGCGTCATGCTGCCCTCCTCCGCGCATGATGGCAAACCGGTCGTCGCGAATCTGTCCGATCTGTTGCTGCGGGTGTTCGGCATCGGCGCCGACGGTGGCGCATGGCGGTATGTGGCGGTTTCCATACTGGCGTTGATCGTATTGCTGGCCGCGGTGTCATTGGTGTTGCCTTTCGTGCTGCGCGTGTCCCGTATGATGTGGGTCGCCGTGTTCGCGGGATTGGCGACGGCCTTGCTGTCCGCGGCGATTGCGGTGGCCGTCGATGTGGATGGTCCGGTCTCCGGTTCCATGCTTCCGGGAACCACATATGCGATGATGGGCTTGCTCGCCTGCATCTGCATGATGTCGGGCGGCGCGGTTCGACGTTTCGTCATGCTGAGACAGCATGAGAAGACCGGCGCCGTCGAAATCGAAGGACGCGGCTCGAAGGCAGTGTCGATTGCCTCGCATGTGGGTCGTGCCGTATTGGTTTGCCTGTTGGCCGTCTCCGTCGTGGCCTGTGCGGGATTCAACTATGTCGAATGCGATCACAGCCAGGTAAAGACCAGCGATGCTGGACTGCCGATGGTGGCGACCGATTTCCTTGGGCAGGATGATGCACGTCGCGTGCTTGCCTTGCGTGCCGATAGCGCCGAATCGGTCAGCTACAGTGTGATGCGTACCGGTCGTGGCGACTTGATTGACAGCTCTCCCGCGCAACGCGTCGAAGTGGTTTCGGGACGTTCCGACGGGTCCAGCAGAACCATTGCGCAGGATTGCGCCCAGTTGCTGGCCAATGCCGATTCCGATGCCATCAACGAGCTTGGCAAGTTGGGTTTCGGCGGCATTTACGTTATCAAGCAGAACGGCGACAAAGCGCAGCGAGAGGCCTCGAACCAGCTCAATTCGAACATTGGAGCCTCCGACGGGACACAGAATGTCGTCAGTCTGGATAATGGCACGTATTATCGTTTGACGGTTCAGGATCTATCCAAGCAGCATATCGATCGAAGCGGGCTTGATAAGGCCGGCTCAAGTGTGTGGCGTCGTTCATGGCTGTGGTGCATGGGCGTCGTTCTTGTAGCGTATTGCCTGGTGGCGCTTCCGCGCATTCGTCGTCAGGGTCTGGAGGAAGCATGAGCAGACATTCTCGTCCCAATACGCCTTTGCGTATTGCGCTTGCCGTAATCTCGGTGTTGCTCATCGTGGTCCTGATGGCCGTGACGCTCATATACCGGCCATCATGGCTGCATGTGGACACGCCCACGGTGGAACGCTCCTCGGTGGGTCGTACCGTCAGCCCCCGGCAGCGGCAGACGTACTGCCCGTCTCGCATGACCATTGCCGATACCGATGCCTATGGAGATAGCGAATACCAGGCATCCAACGGCAATATCGCGTCTTCCGCGAGATACGCCGCCTTCGGTTCGGTGTTCCATTCATCCGTCGCCTCGATGGGAGCCGACATGACGGCATCCGTGTCGATGCTGGACAAAAAAGACGACTCGTCCGATGACATCTTTGTGGCTTCCGGCAATGTCGATGACGGCTCCCGATTGCAAGACACGCGTCTGCTGACGGCTTCGAACGGTACCGGCGCGGTTTCCTCAGTGATGTCATGGGCCACGGACGGTGATTTGAAGGGCGTATCAGCAGCCTCCTGCGTCGTGCCGGCGCTGAAACAGGCGTTCCTGCTTTCCGGTACGAAGACCGGCTTGACGCAACAGCTTGTTGTGGCCAATCCCTCCGCCAAGGACACATCGGTGACCATCAGAATCTGGGGCTCCGACAAATCCGGCGCGCTGGCGCTCTCCACCGGATCGACGCTGACCGTGGCCTCAGGCAAGGAAACGGTACTGAATCTTTCCGCAGCTGCTTCCGGCCAAGACGCGCTGTATGCCACGGTGACTGGAACTGACACTCCTGTGGCCGCAATCGTCCGCACCGTCTCCATGGACGGATTGACCCCAAGGGGATCGGATTATGCGCTTCCGAATAACGCTTTCGCGAAATCTCTGGCCCTCTACGGCTTGAATGGCGGAGACCATGCGACACTGTACCTGTATACGTCCCGCAAAACGGATGTCACCGTATCCTGGATCGACTCCAAGGGGGCGCAGCAGACCAATCAGCAGGAGCTGAAGGCGAACCGCGCGTCCGCCATCGATCTTGGAGACGTTCCAAAATCCGCTACCGGCATCGCCATAGCCGCTTCCGAACCGGTGTCTGCCACGGCGAAGATTTCAGACGATGGCCCCGATGGACAATCCGATTTCGCCCTAGTCAATGCGTCCGCTCCGGCGAAGATCTCCGCCATCGCGGTTCCTGACCAATCCACCGCGACGGTAGGCTTCGTCAACACCGCGGATGAGGATCGGACAGCGATCATGACGGCTTACGACACGGACGGCAAACAAGTGGACAGGCGTGAAATCGCCATCCGTCCCTCGGCTTCGACGTCGG
>OIBR01000294.1_pt1 | contig 19491 bp, 16 predicted proteins | sample 1581101 | NCBI WGS metagenome assembly OIBR01 (sample SAMEA3882522, study PRJEB24775) | human gut metagenome | biome: human-associated habitat; feature: intestine environment; material: feces | place: Netherlands | collected 2009/2010
TTAAATCATCTTTTTCTGTAGGAAGAACAGTTTTAATTTGATCGACCTCATAATAAAGAGTTTGATCCAATATCTGAAGCATAAATGTATCACCTGTTTTAAGCTGATCTATGTCCGTGAAAAGCTCAGCACTTGGTAATCCTCTATGTCCAGATATAACACAATGAGTACTTTCTCCACCAACTGGTAATGATGTACCTGGGATATGCCCTATCGCAATCTGTAAGATTTCAGCATCCGTTCCATGATAAATAGGAAGTGATACATTGATCTTAGGGATTTCTACATAACCCATCATACCAGTCGAAGTAACATCTAGAGTCTCATTGTATACTTTTTTCTCGTCATCATTTAAGGCATACATTGTATGTCTTAAATTTTTGTTGTATAAGGTTGCATCATTCCAGAACTTTTCATACTGTTTTTCAGTCAGGCCTTCCACTTTTTCCTCATATCCAGCAATCGCTCTGGTTTGATGTCTTTGATTCCAATAATTACTAAAGCTTGGATAAATAACTAGGGAGAGTCCTATAACGAATAGTAGCGCTATAATTACGTTTATGATTTTCTTTTTCATTATAGAACACTCCTCTTATTCTATTTTATTTGTCTTCAGCTTTTTTCTGCATTACTAAGAATGCACCTGCAGCAAGAATCATAACTGCACCTGCAACATATAGAATTGTAGTACCCATACCACCAGTACTTGGTAGTTCTGAACCTTTGTAGTTTACTACATTTGCAGTTAATGTACCTTTTTCTTTGTCGGTAGCAAATGTAATTTGACCATCAACTAGATTACCATTTAAATCAGTTAACTTTGGATCAGCAGATTCTGTATCATGAGATGCAGTAATAGAGAATTTTATTGGATGCATTGTGTTATATCCATCTGGAGTTTCTGTTTCTGTAAGAATATATTGACCATCATCTAAACCTGTAAATTCAAAAGTTGTTCTATTACGATCTTTTTCATCCTCTGTAATTGTGTATTCTTTTACTAATTCCTTTGAGCCATTTTTAAGTACTTTTTCTAATTTGAATGCTGCACCTGTTAAAGGCTTATTACTAGAATTTACCTTATTAATTACTGTCTTATAAGTAAATACGATTACTTTATCTACTGGTGTCTGCCCTTTATATCCACCCTGAGTACTATTTGGGTTGTTAGAGAATTCCATATACATTGTATTTGGATTGCCTTCAGAACCAATAACTGCTTTGTCATTTAATTTAGCTGTATATTCAACTCTTACTTTTGATACATCAGTACCTAAAGCTTTTACATCCTTAATAGTTACAGTGAAGTGCTGATCATCTGTGATATTCACTTCATATTGTTTTTTTTCAAGTACTCCTTTGCTATCATTTTTATAAACTTTAAATGAATCTCTGTTAAGCGTCAAGCCATTAGATAAAGTATCATGGAATACTAACTGATAAGCATCCTTATACTGGTTATAATCTGTCGCCACATGACCTGTTAACTGGAATGGAACTTCATCTCCAATATCATAGTCTGCAGAATCCTGCCAATCTGTTATTTTACCTTCAGTATCATTTGTATCCTTTACTTTCTTTTCTGAAGTAGGAACCTTTGATTTTACTTCTGCAGATACATTATTACCTACAACTTTTAAAATAAATTGTGTATATGCTTGATCCTTGGGAACAGTACCATCTTTATCTTTAACTAGATAATAACCTGGTGCTAAACCATTAATGACATAATTGCCATTATTGTAAACATTAGTTTCATTAGCTGCTGTTTTTAAATATTTAGATACTTCATATGCAAAAGTTATCGCAGCAGATCTATTACTATTCTCTAAGCTCTTAGCCTTATCCTTAGCATTACCTAATTCTGTCTGACCTGCTTCAGTCACACCACTACCCCAAGTGATATTAGATAGTGACTTGCCGTCTTCTGATAAATCACCTGCGAAAATCTGGTATGCTTCAAAAGTATGCCCAGCATTAGCACCTGTAATAGTAATAGAACCATTACCTGCTGCTTTTACTACTGATGGCATCGCAATGGCTAATATCATTGCGAACGCAAGTATGAATCCTGCGATTTTCTTAAATAGTTTCATATTGTTTTTCCTCCTTATTATATGATCCCCGTTAATTCATAAAATACCTTCCTTTAATAAATTCTTGATTTGCATGTATATTACTTTCCATAGGCCTCCTTCTTTTTATTAATTGCTATAATAGCAAATAGAGTCGCTGTTATAAATAGAGCTCCTATTGCATAATAACCAAAAGTACCAAATCCTCCAGTATCTGGAAGTTCAGTGTTATCTAACTTCTTGTTAGTCACTGTTATATTACCTGCTAAGATACCATCATTATTTGTATATAATACCTGATATCCTGAAGGAACATCTTCTTCAAGTGTATAAACACAATCATGACCATCTACATGCCTTGGTAAATTCCTCCATATATAACTCCAGTTATTGGATTCATTTAATGTGACTGTATCGATCACTCTCTTGTCTGTGTTATACTCTTTATCATAATCGTACTCAACTTGCTTAACTGTAGAATAATCATTTGCAAGCTTGATTCTTAAGTTCATATTCGGTGTGACATTGTTGATGGTTAAGACAACACGACCCCAATCTTTATCTTCATTAGAGAAACTATAATCAGTCGCTCCTTCAACTACTACATTATTTACTTCTTCACCAGGTTTACACTTAATAGGAAGAGTCATCTTAATAGATCCACCTTCCCTAACGACAAGTGATTGATTATCTATTACTCTCTCATTTTCTTCCCAATCATATTTCACATAGATATGTGTATTAACTGTTACACCTGTTGGTGTCAGGATATTCTGCATTAAGTTTAAATTAATAGAAGTTGGATGGTTATTGGTTTCCTTATTATCAGAATCTACCCATACTTTCTTCACATAAATACTGTTAGAATCATTTGGTATATACATTGAAACTTCTTTATTATTTGGTACAAACAATACATCTTTATTTAAATCAATACCTGATTTAGTAGAAATGCCTCTTCTATTCATTACTTCAATGGCATCCTGTTTTGTTTTGTCGATATCTGCCTGATAGATAGAGAAATAATATGGTTTTTTATTGAGTTCATATCCATCAGGTGCTTCAATTTCTTCAACTCTATAAAGATTAAATGCTGATAAGAATCTATCTTTATTTGTTCCTGCAAAACATATTTCACCATTCTTATCTGTTACAAATTCTGTAGAATTACCATCCTTCATAACATCCCATTGACTTGTATCAGGATTAAATACAGATAGTCTAAACTTAGCACCAGGAAGAGTCTTAGAGTAATCTTTACCATCTACCTTAAAGATGGTCATCTTACCTCTTACAACCCCCGCTTCAGAATGTTGTGTATCAATAGCTGTATTAACATCTGAACTGAATTCTCCTTGTAATACAACTTTGTTTCTTATTCTAGGAGTTGCTGCATTACCAACATCAAAATCATATTGATAAACAAGTACACATGCGAGTTCATCAGGTAATGTAATTGTGAGTATGTTTTTTTGTGTATCCATCTGTACCTGATATCTACTGCTATCAATTAGATTTCCTCTATTGTTTTCTTTTGATGAATCATATTCATAGAGTTTCAAGCTAGACGCATCAATATAAGCTGAATATTTATTATCAAATTCAAGTTCATCTCTCAATACAATCTTATCTGAATTTGGATCAAGATCCTTTCCAGCTGGATTAATATTAACTGTATATTCAATCTTTGTTGTATTGTCAATTTGTCTTCCGTATTTAGACACAACCTTAGTTTCACGTTCTACTTTTGTCTCTTGTTTCTGCTCTCTACCTTCATATTCTAATAGGTTTGAATATTTCTTAGATTCATTATTTAGATCATTCCAGAACTCATCATTTGTGATATCTACTGCATAATAAACCGCAATTGCGCCATTAGGATGATTTCTATTTGTCTGCCAGTCACCATCTGTTTTGTTGTAACCTGGCATAAATGTAAAGGTTACTTTGTTGGTAGATTGATCATAAGAATACTTAAAGTACTTACTTATATCAGTATTGTTTTGATCACCATCATAATACTGTTCCCAGTAATCACTGAAATAATAAACAGCTTCTGGTGAACTACGTTCTGCTGGATTTTCCTTACGTGGACTATCCTTATAATCAGAGCGTAACTTAGTTTCTACAAGTTTTGTACCCTTAGGTAATGTATCAGTAAAGCTGTATTTTTCATTAGAATCTGGTGTAAATATGATTCTGTAATAAAGTTTTCCATTACGACTTAGATAGTTCGTATCAACTTTACCAGAAGAATATTTCTCATTTTGACTGCCATTCACCTTACCATAGCCCTGTTTCACTAACTTCTTAGGCTTAGTATAATGCACACTTGCTTCTGATTCTTTCTTATTCACAATACCCTTATTAACATACTGATAACTGATTCCTTCTTTAACATCCTTCAAATCCGCAATTGTATGATATGAAGAAATAAGTAAAGACTGACCAATAAATGCACTGTTGTCATTTTTCTTTACAGTCACTACAAATGATTTTACATGTGCATCATTTGCCGTAACTTCTTTTTTCTTATCTTCATCTGAGTAGAATTTCATAGTAATATTAAGATCACTATTTGGAACCACATTTCCATCTTTATCTTTTAATTGGATATTAGCTAAAATTTCCTGTTTTAACTCAGATAGAATCGCATAATGTTCACCATTAAAACCTTTATCATCTGAAGATGTACCATTCTTAATTACATCAGAATATGTGACAGATGTAATCTCTTTATCAGGTAAAGTAACATAAGCCTGCCATTTATTAGTTAAAGTCTTACCATCATCAGAAACTGATTGACTTGATACAGTCTTTGTAAGACCCCAATCTCTATGCCATACACCAACATCTGCACTACTTTCATAAGTTTTACCATCACCTTCAATAGTACTTGTATTGTTTACATTACCATTTTCTTTTGGTGCATCTGTTTGATATTCAATTGTATATGTATCATTAGAACCATAAGGGAATGTATATGGTAATGATGTGATTTCAAATGTAGAACCATCGCTCTTCTTTACTGTCAAAGGAGTAGGAATAGTCAAACCATTATCAATCTTATCCTTCAAAACATAACCACTTATATCCTTCTGATCTGGATTAATAGTGATAAACCAATTCATCTTCCCTGTATTTTGATCATAACCTCCATGCTTATAAATCATTGAATTAGAAATTTGAATTGTAGTAGATGTCTCTCTTGATGTTTCTCCACTAGTACCCTTTACGCTATTTGTAAGTGAACCAGAACCATCCACATTATCAGGAGTTGCTGTTGCTTTATAAGTTACTTCATAGCTTTCTCCAGCTTCAAGTTGAGGAAGATTATCAATTGTAAATGAGTTACCATTAATGCTTGGTTTAGCATTTACATCTGTCTTATTACCATTCCTATCAATCTTTGTTACTTTGAAACTGTTAGTATCATACTTTGCAGTGGCAGAATCCCAGTCTGAGAACTTATCTTCAATCTTAACAGTTCCTTCAGTCCCATTATTTGTACTCGCTATAATTGTATATCCTACTGTGCCATCACCATTCAATGTAGCTTTCTTAGACATATTTAAATCATATTGCTCGCTGCTAGGATTAATAGTGATTTCTCCACCGTCTCCACCAAATGTTACTCTTCCACCTTCTCCTGCATCTTGCGCAGATAAAGTACCTGAGAATGTAATATAACCTGCAAATGGTTCACCAGTCGCAAATTCCTCATTAAAATGAATTGTGATTTTACCATCTGTCGTAATATGATATGTACCTACTGCTAAACCATTTGATGCATATACAATACCTGATTCTTCATCTGATAGCTTAATAGCTTCAGGAATCTTATAAGTAATTGTTTTTTGTATTTTGATCAACCACTCCAGCTGGTAATTTATAATCAATATCTACCATGACATGGTCACCATCTTCGAACTCTTTTGCTTCAATCCATTCTCCATTTTGTATCTTGCTGACTTTTGCAGAAACAATATGTTCTCCAAAGTCCACACTATTTCCAGATTGAGGTTCAGAGGTAGAAGAATCATCTGCAACTGTAACAGGAGTATTTGTACGAGGTGCAAGTGATGGTGTTTGAATACTCTTGTTTTCCTTTTTTACAATTTGTTCATCTATTTGTTGTACGATTGTTGTTTCTTGAGGCTGTTCTACATATTTATTCAATACAATCTTCTTATTATTAAATAATAATGTAGCACTACCATTTGTATTATATGTAATATGAGATGAATCTGTATCCAATACCAATGCTATCTTTAATTCTGTTTCAGCATTCGTATTGATCTGTTCTTCATCAAAGTTCATAGTCAATACATTATTCTTAATCTCATAGCTACCAATAGAATTAACTAAATCATCTTCTAGATAAAGCTTATTTGCTTGAACATCTTCTACCTTTAGCTGTTCTGGTAAGCTATAAGTCAATGTTTCATTCTTTACAATTGTATTATCTGTTTCTTCTATTCTAGCAAGTGTTCCTTTAGGAAGAGTTGCCTTGATAGTAATAGAAAGAGGCGTTTGATCTTTAAGATATACATCAGTTGTATAATCTTTCATAGAACCTTCTTCTTGATACTGTACAGTCGTATCAGTCATTAATGATGTAAAATCATCCATTCTCGCATTATTAAGATAAAAGAAACAAGTTGCTATTATTAAAACCATACCAAAAATAAACATGATTTTCTTTCTTTTTATTCCATTATATTTTCTCATTTTAATTTCCCCTTTCTTTATAAAACAGAAAAGCGAATCACCGGATAAACTCTTAAAACGACCTTGCCTACAATTTGATTTTGATCAATGGCACCTAAGTCGCGCATTCTTGAATCTATTGCATGAGTTCTATAATCTCCTAATACAAATATATGTCCTTGTGAGACTGTATAAGGAAATATTTCATCACGTAGTGGATTGTCTTTTCTGCTTTGTATATAGTTTTCTTCTAATTTTTTATCATTCACAAATATATAGCCATTCTGGTCAATGTTTACTTTATCTCCTTCTAACGCAATTACTCTTCTTACCAGAAGCTTATTATTGTAATTAAATGCAATGAGATCTCCCTGTTTGAAAGACTTTGTTTTTCTAACATACACAACATCATTATTGACAAGCGTTGGATTCATTGAATCCCCTTCGACCCTAAAAAAAGAACAGAAGCTTGTAATAATGAACATCACAATACAAACAACTATTAGGCTAATAAATATATAACGTTTTTTCATAAAGTTACCTTTTAAAATCGTAATATTTTTTTCTACTCAAATAGTATAACGCAATCAAAAAAATAATGAAACCGCATACACCGTATAAGTTACATATTTCGTATTAGGTTACAACGTTAGTTTTCTATTATCATAAATAAAAACATTTATTCTACGTTTTTTCATAAATTTGTGGCTTTTCTATATTACTTATATTCGTACTTTTCATAAGCAAAAAAATAACCGCCTTTCACAAGACGGTTACATATATTTTATTATGATATTATTTTATCACTTCATCCGTTAATTTTTCTAGTGTATAAAGCATTGGCACTCCAGATTCAACCTGTCCAACCTTCATAATTCCATTAGAAGCATAAATAGTCAAATCACATAATTGACTGAACTTACCTACATGCGCTAATGAAATCATAATAATAGTATAATTTTTACTCTTATATCTATTAATTTGATCAAATATCACTTTCTGATAAAAATCATTGTAAATGATCAAAATAACGGAATGAGTTCCTTCTGGTACTTCTAATATGGGATAGTTGACATCATCGATGCCATAACAATAAACCCCTGCTCGACAAAATCGTCGAGCGGTATATTTCGCAATATCCCTACATACACCTAAACCAAGAATTTGAAATGAATCAGCACCTTTAATCAGATCAGCTGCTTTTTTAAGTCTATCTAAATAATCATTAGATTTTATATGCTCCACAAAACCTTCAATATCGTTTATTTCATAATTATCTTCTTGATCCTGCTGTTCATAAAATTCTTTAATCTTATACTTCAATTCTGAAAAGCCCGAATATCCCATCTTCTTACAAAAACGCATAACAGTAGCTGTTGAAACATGTACCTCATCCGCTAACTCACGAACACTTAGATTTAATATATGCTTTAGGTTTTTCACTACATAATTATACACACACATTTCTACTTCATTCAAATTTTCAACTTGACTATACGCGAATCTCATTATATTTACTCTCCTTCTTCTTATTTCTTTACCTTAGGTTATTTTAAACCATTTTCATTTACTTTTCATGAAAACTAGTGATTTTTTTAGAAAATAGAAAAGGAAAATTAAGTTATTATACAAACACCGATGTATTTGTTGCTTTTCTTTTGTCGCAAAAAATGATTATAGTTAATCGGCTTTGATTACGAGTTCACTCATAATTCCATTGAGTTCTATTTGATTGCCTGAGTCTTCATTTATGTCTCCTGCATAGATAATTTTTGTTTTTATACCTTTAGTAATTGTATTGAACAAGCATGATGATGTGATATTGAGTTGAGATGAGCAGCGTACTGAATTGAGATCTAGTTTTCCATGAACAGCATCAATAGTGATAACCATATCAATATTACAATTTATTTCTATATGTCCAGAAATATCCATTAACTTGAGTGATGATGTCTTTATATCTAATTCGATAGAATCAGAATGAATATGAGAAACAGACATACTCGTAGGCAATACATCACATTCTAACTTATGAATATAATGTATTGGTAATAAGATTGAGATGTTAACATTTCTTCTTTGATCTTTTGTGACATATTCTTTTGTCTCTAAGTCTATATCGAGTCTTGCTTTATTTTCATCTAATTTAATTTTAAAATCCTTTTGTAAATCCTTATAGATTGAAGAAGAAAGAGTAATAATAAGCTTTTCTCCTTCATAACCTTCTATCAAAACATCTCCTAAACTAGATAAATTTATATCAAAGTCCATTGGTTGTGCCAAATCATATTCTATCTTGCTCTTATATAATGATTGTACATGTTCATGAGAAAGAAGTGTATCAATAGAAATATGAAATACCTTTGCAAGTGTTTGAATATTATTAATATCCGGTATTCCTGCATCTGTTTCCCATTTCGTTACTGCCTGTCTTGATACACCTATTCTATCTCCTAGTTCAGTTTGTGATAAGTTTAATTGTGTACGATAATACTTAATTGTTTCTCCTAATGTCATATATTTGTCCTCCTAGTTCAAAGTATACTTATCTCATACTTATTTCACAAGAAAGTATCCGTATCATTCATACAAATATATGCTACGTAGCGTGTCATACCTATCTAATACTAAATACAATCAACATTGTCATCACCAAACTACTAATTACAAAACAAATCATAGCAACAACCTCAAATGCTATAGTATATAATTAAATAATATATGACTACAAATCTCGTATAAGATGCAAATAAAAAACAGGCCTAAACCTGTTTTACATCTTAATGATTCCAAAAGCATTCGCAACTGAGCTTAACAAGATAATAGCCGCAAAGATTGGACAAATATATTTAATCATGAAATTGAAAATCTTCTCACGTTTAAATGGATTGTTGTAAGATTTAACTTCTTTCGCAATCTGATCTACACCAATAACTTTAGATACTAATAAACATACACATGTTGCAGAAATTGGCATCATCACTGAATTAGTTAAGAAATCAAAGAAGTCTAAGAACTGCATTCCAATAATCTTAATAGATGCAAGTGGTCCATAACCAAGTGATGAAAGTGAACCTAATACAAGCATGATGAATCCAAGAATAATAACTGATTTATGTCTACTCCATCCAAGTTCATCCTGGAATGTAGAAACAGCGCATTCTGTTAGGGCAATTGAACTAGTAAGTGCTGCAAATAATACTAATACGAAGAATAGGATACCAATAAGTGTTCCAAGTCCCATACTATCAAATACTTTAGGGATAGTAATAAACATTAAAGATGGTCCTGCGTTAAGGTTTTCCATATTTCCGTTAGAAAAGGCAAATACAGCTGGAATAATCATCAATCCTGCCATAATCGCAATAGCTGTATCAAATACTTCTACGTTTTCTGTAGAATTTTCAATAGAGACTTCTTTTTCTGTATATGAACCAAATGTGATTAAGATTCCCATTGCGATAGATAAAGAATAGAACATCTGTCCCATTGCAGTGACTACCGTCATCCATGAGAAGTTCTTAAAATTAGGTACAAGGAAGTACTTTACACCTTCAAATGCACCTGGACGAGTAACTGAATAAACAGTAATAACACATGATAATACAACTAGAATTGGCATCATGATTTTAGAGACACGTTCAATACCGTTTTTAACACCTGCAAATACAATAAATAAAGTTAATAATGCAAAGGCAATAAAACATAATTCTGTTGAAACACCATTAGAGATAAATTTAGAGAAATAGTCACTAGATGCTAAAGCATGACCATTACCCTTAACATATTCAACAAGGTATTTAATGACCCATCCACCAATAACAGAGTAGTAAGGTACGATTAATATAGGGATAATCGCATTGATCCATCCACCAAACTTATGCCCGATAGAGTTTCCAAATTTTCTAAAAGCGCCTACTGGACTCTTTCTAGTCATTCTTCCAATTGTGGTTTCTGCAATAATCATTGTATAACCAAATGTGAGTGCAAGAATAATATAGATTAATAAGAAGATTCCTCCTCCATATTTAGCTGCAAGATATGGGAAACGCCAAATATTTCCTAAGCCTACAGAGGCCCCTGCAGCAGAGAGGACTAATCCTAGTTTTCCTGAGAAAGTACTTCTCTTTTCATTGTTTTTCATAAAATCCCTCTTCCTTTTGTCTTTTTTTTAGAACAATCATCATTATATCATAATAGAAGAATAAGGGAATAAAAAATTAAAGAACTTAAAAACAGAGTCTCATAATTGAGATTCTGTCTTATACTAACTCTTTTTCATTCTTCTTAAGAGATAAATTCCAGATAATAAGAATAACATTGCAAATACAGCTAACTGTGTATTATCTCCTGTTTTAGCAGGTGTTTTATCTTTTTCTTCTTTCTTTGTTTCTTGTTTTATATCTGGTGCAACTTCTGTTTTCTTTGCGATGACCTTGAATTCTTCTGTTATCGTATGATTATTTTCAGAATGAGTAATTGTAATAGTCTGGTCTTCTTCTTTGTTTTTATCAAAACCTGTGAGAACGGCTTCTTTTGTCACATCACGAGAGAATCCATTATCATAGAATGCAGTAATAGTGAGATCAGCTTCTTCACCTTTAATATGTTCTTTGTTCTGTTTGATTTCTAACTTTGTAAGTACTGATAACTTCTGTTTTCTAGGAACACTTTGAACATTAATACCTGCCATCTGACAAATACCTCTTGCTTGTAATTCTACTGACTCATAACCAAGTGATCCTGTCTTATAGCCAGAATTAGAGATGATAGAGAGAGGTTCACTATTATTCTCAAGTCCTTCTAAGACAAACTTAGTGTAGTATAAGATACATCCACGAGGGACATGATAATCGCTTGTCACAAGTACAACCTTATCAACAGTTTTATACTTTGTTTTTAATACTTCATATGTATTTTTCGCATTCCCTACTGTATCTCGCGCTCTGTTTTCTACAATTAAGCGTGATGCATCTAAACCATGTTCTAAAAGCCAATCACCCATCAATCCACCTTCAGTAACATTAGGATTATGCTTTGCAGTACCACCACCTGTGACTACTACGTAAGATTGTGGGTAATCCTTTGCGATAGCAAGACCTGTTTCTAATCTTCCTATAAGTTCTTGCTTCATTGTACCATCATCATTTAATGCAAAACCCAGAATAACAACTGACATACTATTATCGTTTGGTAAATCTTTAGGAACTTCACCTACATGAGTAAAATCAGGACCATTGACTTCTAGCCAATAATGCATGATTTGATCCCAGGCTTCTCCCTTTTTCTTATCTACAGATTTAAGTTCTACAAGAACACGCTCAATATCAGTGACTGCGTCTTCTATATAATCTGTATAAAAACCTATAAGCTGTGAAATGAGGACATCCGCATTATTTTCTGCATGTACTGGTGTAACTAAAAAGGCACTAAACAATAATGAGAAAGCAGTGAATAATGCTAATAATTTCTTGAATCGTTTCACACTTTCCGCCTCCTTTTTTATCCTTATTTCCTCCTTACATATACATTCTCTTCTCAACTTCATCATACTAATAAAGCATATAAATCACAATAGATACACGTGAAATAAACTGTTTAGAGGCCCTCATAATTATCTTACCTTTCATAATAAAAAGAGTACCGAAGTACTCTATTTATGATTCAATATGGATCTAATACACATGAATAGTGAAAATACAAAAATTGCGATATATAGTCCAAAATATGGCATACGTACACCATAATCTAAATAATCAGATAAGGCAATAAGCCCCCAGATAATTCCCATCATTAAGTATTGTGCTGCATCATAACGATAGTCATCTTTATGTTTAGCACGCTCTCTCATCACTACCGCAAAACCTACTACTGCCATAAACATTAAAAATGTCATCATATAAATAACCCCTTTCTTATTCCCTACAATAACATAAATCGAATCATCATTCTAGTTGAAAACTTATTTGATGAGGCAATGTGACTGTAGCAGTTGTATCAGAAGGAATAGAAATAGTCTATTCATATTTCTATATAATTGTTACTTGCCCAAATACACCATTATTTGAAGATTCAGTATATGTAAATGTACCGTCTAGACGATATGCAAGGATAAAGTAATTATAGAGGCATCGCCTGACTCGCGTAAATAAATACACTTATAACTCCTAGTAAGAATCCTATAACTGCAACAATAATTAATACTTTCATGCTTGCCTGTTTGTATATGGTTTTACAAATTAATAATGCGATAAAAGCACAAAGTAACGCAATACCTAGCAATGTCCATAAGCCGTTTAGTTCATGAATAATCATAATGGACTCCTTTCATAAAATTAAAGCATAAGAGGTTTATTATCCCCCTTATGCTTTAATTTTATTTTTTAAGTTATTTAAATCATTTTTATCAGGATGAGTTAAAGCTTGATCAAAATTATCAATGAGCATATCAATATTAGGCATATGATCAGGCTGTGCTTTCATCATCACATATCGATCACGTACAGATTGTGGCATCTTACCTTGACACATATACTCACCTACAATTGTATTACTTGCATCAATGCTTGTTTTCACATTATTTAGAATTCTTTGGAAATATTCTTCACTCACTCCAAATCCTGCTGTACCAAATAAGAAGATCTTCTTATTCTTTAAGGTTTCTAATAGTTTAAGAGTTGCTGCATCTGCATTACCTTTATCTGTCCAGAATCCAATATAAAGCATGTTAGATTCTACTTCTTTACATGGTCCAAAATAATCACAGTCTTCTTCAGGTAACGCATCACGAATTGCTTCTGCAAGCATCTTTGTATTACCTGTTGGAGAACTAAATAGTATTGAATATCTTTCTTGTTCCATCATTTCTACCTCACTTAATGATTTATTACAACACTATTATAACACTATTCTACTTAAATAATAGCTGTAATCCCATTACAATCACCCACATATAGGCACATGTTTTAGGAATCATTAATAAACCAATTTTAGGTTTTTTCTTACTTAATAATGTAACGGGTAAATAACAGCCAAATGAGATAATAATAGCTGCAACCATTCTAGTCATATGAAGGTTACCAGTATTACCACTCATTGCATATAAAATGATAATGCCGATACCAGTCACTGCAAATACTGCATTTCTGATGATAGATAACGTAAGGTTCCCTTCATCACCGCACCAGTCATTTTGTGGTAAGAAACATACGACAATTCTAATGATTGCTGAAATGTAGATTATTGCTTCTACAATAAATGGAACTTTAAGAGTTGGGAATGTGAGTTTCCAAATATAAAGTAAGATAATATAGAAAACAGTCATAGTAATAGAAGAAACCTGCAAACCTATACCAAGTTGTTTCTTAATTTTCTCATCAGTTCCTTTGAAAGCTCTAATGATTCTAGGAACTAAGTGGAAAGCATCACCACCACATAATGTGAGAGTTAAAATGCCATATAGAGTAAATAACATATTGCCATTTGCTTTTGTAAGGAAGATTACACCAGCTACTAAGTCAAATAATAAGTAACAAGTATCAAAGATAGCCTCCATGATATCTGGCATTTTAGGTACATATTTTTCATTCATATTGATCATCCTTTCTTTTGAATGCATTCTTCTGCATTTCTACAAATTTTCTCAAATACTTTTTTACATACTTTTATCTCATCTTGTGTGAGACCCTGAAGCATATCATGCGCAAATTGATTTTGAACATTGAGCCCTTCTTTCACGATTTCATTGACTGAATCCTCTAAGAATAGTTCTACACGCTTCTTATTTTTTTCATTTGTCTTTTTAGTGATATACCCCCTATCTTCTAATGCCTTTAAGGCAGTTGAGACATGGGATTTAGTCGACTTTCTTATTCTGACAATATCTGCAGCAGTATTGTATTCAGGATTATGATACAAAAACATTAATATGTCATATTCCATCTTTTTAAGATTGTATTTATCACAGGTAGATGCTGTTAACATCTCATAATAGAGAGTAATTGTTTTATGTTGATCCCAAAAATACATATTATGTCTCCTTCCATCGTTCTAATTAGAACCTTTATCGTTCTATATAGAACTATGTGCCTTGTAGATACACTTGTCAATAAAAAACAGGTCAATGATTTAAATCATCGACCTGAGAGATAGGTATTGTTTAGTTTTCTGCTTTTTTACGTTTTAATAATACTACAGCTAGACTTGAGATGATAATTGCAGCTACATAGATTATCACCTGAGTATGATCACCTGTATTGACTTTCTTCTTGTCTTCTTTTTTAGTTTCTGTAGGTTTTATAGTTGTATTACCTTTATCAGATGGCTGATCTTCCTTGATTTCTGGTTTATCAGTTTTGTCTGTATCTGGTTTATCAGTTTTATCTGTATCTGGTTTTGGATTTTCTGATCCATCTGTGATTCTCCAAAGCTGAGTACCCCAGAATGGGTTAGCCATGCCAATAAATAAACCATTATCAGTAGGAATAAATGCACGTCCACCATGGTTATACTTATCATTAAATCCATTACGAGTTAATGCATCAAAATGTACACCATCAGATGAAACCAATACATCACATCCTGCTTCCTGTTTAGACACAATCTGACTGCATCCATAATAGTATACAAAGTTTTCTACTGTACTATTCAAGATAATATCATCAATCTGTTTTTCGAGTTCTGGATCAATTTCATGTAATAATGGTTTAACAAATTTCTTATAGTTTTCAATGAGTTCATCATATACTTCAACAATATCTTGATCTACTTCTCTTGATCTGTTGTCTCCTTCTACGATATCTTTCATATCTTCTAGCTGATCCATCATTTCATCCACGGATTCATCTTCAGAAGCTACTGCGATATCAGAAGGATCCTTCTTTAAGCTTTCAAGAAGGTCTTCTACATAATCCATCTTCTTCTTGAATTCTTCAGGTGTCATTTCTGAAAGACTGCCATCAGTGAGCTGTGTAAATCCTTTTGCAAGTGTAGTGATATCAAATGTACCAATAACAAGTTTATTGTTGTATTCAGAGAATCTCCATAGATACTGCGTAGAAGCAGCTCCAAATCCATCATCATTGATTAATTCAATGTTTCCATTTTTATCCATGCGGTTCAAACAGGCAGGATTCTTTAAATCCTGATAAAGTAAGTGGAAATCTGCTTTATTACCAATTTCAGCTAAATCAAGCATTGGGTCGTTATATCCGCCAATATAAAGATGATCCTTATATACGTAAAGATTACCAGCACATGACTGTTTCTTACCTAAACCAAATTCATATTTAGCCCCTTTAGATGTATCACCAATGATTGGAGTCCATTTCCATGAACCATCCTTTTGTGGATCACCACGATAGACTGCAAAGCCCTGTTTATTTGTCACACCAGTTGTCGCATCTGTCTTACCAGTGACCATAGATACATAAAGAGAACCATTGAATTCCGCAAGATCCCATAATCCACCACCATTGATGCTATCACGAATCCAGCATGCTGGCAGATTATCAAATGTTTCCTGGTTCGCAATGACTTTCCAGCTATCTACATTTTCAGGATCATCTGTTTCAAGAAGACGTACACCTTCCATTCTTGGATTATCATCCTTATAACGTACATCCTTCTTTGCGATTGCTTTAATGGCATTCTGATAAGCCTGTGGAAGCTGTGAACCATTTTCAAACATATGATCAGGATCAGCGCCATCAGTCGCAAGAGAAACGAGTAGTTTACCATTCATCACTGTTAAACCACGAATACCATTTGAAAAAGCTGAGTTTTCTGCAGTCTTTTGCATAACAACCTTTGTTGCTTTTGTCTTAGGATCAATCTGTAATAGACGAGATGTAGGATAACCAGCACATGCAAAGTATAATTTACCTTTGTATTCTATAGCCATTCTATATCCGTTCCAGTTAACGAATGCTGAACTTTCTTTTTCAACATAAACTAATTCTGTTTCATAAGTATACTTATTGACACGCATAATACATGGTGTCCCTTTTGTAGAAGTTGCTCCATCCGGGAAGTTTCCATCATACATCACATTTAAGATGTTTGTCGCAACTGTTCCAGCCTTCTGACCGGGATTCTTATCTCCTCTTTTTTTAAAAAGAGATGTGAGGTTATTTTTCAAATTTCTGTAATAAATACCTGAGATTGGGTTCCAGCAAGTACCAAGATATATATAGTTTCCATATTCAACACTTGACCATACATAGCTCTGATTACGATTGCTTTCTTCACCCATCACTTCAAAAGGAAGAATACCATCACTCTGTCCAGCCCCTCTATCTGGATGAGATACTTTAGTGATTGTATAACCATCTTTTGTGATATTGTTCGCATTTCCACCTAATCCTGATGCTCCAGTGAAACCTGCTGCTAAGCAGGATACTGAAAGGACTGCTGATAATGCAAGTTTAAAAAACTTATTCCTCATTTCTTTACCCTCCGTTTCTTATGCAATACCCTTGATAATTATACCTTTATAATATATACCTGTAAACGCTACCACTGTTACATATCATGTTTTTTGTGACATATGCTATTATTAATCGAATTATTAAAAAGCCAGTAACATCTTGTTACTGACTCAGATTTAGTTCTTTCTTGAAGTCATCTTATGCACAGAATAGATGGACATAATCATACAGATGAGTGCAATCATTCCAAAACTAGCATGAATCATATGATTTTCTATATGTCCTGTTAAGAAAGTACAAATCATGGTGATCAGTGCACCAATAGACCAATATTTATGTGCTTTCATTATACGTCTCCTTTGATTAGTTTGCCCTAACTAAGATAACATGTATTAAAAAAGATGTAAATATATTTTAAATACCCATAATCTACAGGTAACGATTTAAGAGAAGTGTGAAGCAGAAATATTCAGGATATAGACTATCTGTCCATGACTGATAGGAAATGATCTTTGTAGGTATTTCTTGATTTTATCCATGATAGTCTTTCCAATCTTTCTATGGTTAAATCTATACTCCTGCTCGTTTGGGAATAAAGGCATCTCTCTTTTGGTTATTCCATGATATATCCCAATAATATTATTCTTAATATTACCGATTATTATGTTTAACCAGAGTAGTCTATAATCTTTTTCTTCATAGCTAATTTTCTCATTCTTTACCTGTATTTTTTCATTTAGTGTAATAAAGCCTTTCTCACCATCAGTATTAAGTAATGCATCATGTGCTACCACACAGCACTTTTCTATGTTTTTCTTAAGTGACAGACCAGTATAATCATTGATGAGTCTTAACTTAATATACCGGGGATAGTTATTCTCTTTATCTGTAGATAGAATGCCCAAAACAGGTTGCTGTTCACTTGCACGACCCGCTTTATTCTTGGATTTTGCGCCAATATTAAAGACATCTGCTTCATAGAAAAGGCTGTTGAGCAGCTTGTCTGAATTGCTTAGTGACATAAGAATTCTACACTTGCTTTCAAGAAGAAGTGCAGTCTTATAGTTGACGTCTAGTATTGAACATAACTCTACTGCACTGATTCCTTTATTTTTATTAAAGAAAAGGAAGATACCTAACAGAAGCTTGTATAGATCAAGCTTGCAGCTCTGAAAAATAGTGTCTGAAAGCAGTGAGTGCTGCTTATGGCATGAACTGCATTCAAGAACATATGAAGTCTTGGTCTTTCCTACACGCTTGACTAGGTAATACTTATGACAGCCACAACGGTCACATGAAAAGCCGTCAGGCCATTTCATGGATTTGAAGAATTCAATGCAGTTATCAATATTGTTGGAATATTTCTGAGTGAACTGATAAAGAGAAGCTTTCTTAGGCTTTAATACTTTGTTTGACATATGATTATACCTCCATCTAATTTCTAATCTAATTATAGAACAGATGGAAATTTCGTGTGTCCGGTTCAGCTTCATGAACGCCGTTTAATCGGTGTTTATGAAATTTAATTTTCACTAACCTGTGGTTTGTGGGTATTCAAATCATAATATTTTTTCTTAGTTTTTACAGTTTCTGAAACGCAAAAAAAGACAGCCGATTTTCTCGACTGCCCTTCATTCATATCTTAGTTATACTATGATACTTTCTTTCTCTTAAGTAATGCAAGTAATGCGATACCACTTACTGCAAGTAATGCGATAATAGTATTTACACTAGTAGTATCTCCTGTCTTAGGAGCTACTGTAGAAGTCTTATCTTTATCCTTATTTTGAGTAGTAGGTTTTTTATCCTTATCAGTACTTGGAGCAGGTGCTTTTTCTTTAACTGTAACCTTAATAGTCTTAGTACGTGTTGCACCATCGCTGTCTGTTACTTTGTATGTAACTTCATATTTGCCAGCTTTCTTAGTATCTACAGTATTCTTAACAACTTCAATCTTATCAGTTAGATCACCATCTTCTGCATCCTTTGCAGTGACACCAACCTTAGGATCAAATGTATCACCAACTGTAATTGTCTTATCAACTGCGTCGATTGTAGGAGCTTCATTTAATACTTCCATCTTTGGAATAACTGTAACTGTAATAGTCTTTGTGCGAGTTGCACCCTGGTTATCTGTTACTTTATAAGTCACTTCGTACTTACCTGCTTTAGTTGTATCTACATCGTTCTTTTCAACAATAATCTTAGCAGTTAGATCACCATCTTCTACGTCTGTTGCAGTTACACCGTCTTTTGGATTAAATGTATCACCTACTGTG
>OIBR01000296.1_pt1 | contig 19376 bp, 15 predicted proteins | sample 1581101 | NCBI WGS metagenome assembly OIBR01 (sample SAMEA3882522, study PRJEB24775) | human gut metagenome | biome: human-associated habitat; feature: intestine environment; material: feces | place: Netherlands | collected 2009/2010
TTGTTTTGTTTTTCGGGTTTTCCGCCTACTCTTGTCTTTACCTTATAAGAAGTCTTGCCAAGCCTCTTTCCTAAATAATAAGCCTTGCCAAGACCGTTTCTTTTAAAAAGTCTTATTTCGAAAAAAAATCTGGCCAAGCCTATTCGTCCGGTCTCACGTAGTCGACGAAGGCGAAGGCGTGGGGATGGGCCTCGTCGGCCTCGTGGCGCTCCTCCGCCTCCTTGACCCATCCGTCGTAGGGCGGGAAGAAAGCGTCGGCCCGCGGCGGTGTGGCCGCTATCTCGGTCATGCAGAGGCGATGAGCCAGCGGCAGCGTCTGCTCATAGACGGTCTGTCCGCCGATGACGAAGACTTGCTCCTCGGGGGCGCAGTGGCGCAGGGCCTCCTCCAGTGAGGGGTAGGTGTCGCAGCCGTCTAAGTGGGCCACCGTGCGGCTGACCACGATGTTGCGGCGGTTGGGCAGCGCGCCCTTCGGCAGCGACTCAAAGGTGCGGCGCCCCATGAGGACGGTGTGGCCCGTGGTGAGCGACTTGAAGCGGCGCAGGTCTTCGCGGATGTGGTAAATCAGTTGGTTGTCGAGGCCGATGGCGCGGTTTTCGGCCACGGCAGCAATCAGAGTGATATGCATAGCTTGAAGAATGTTTTGGATGAATCAGACGGAGACCTCCGCGGCGATGTGGGGCCAGGGTTCGTAGTTCTCCAGTTCGAAGTCCTCGTAGCGGAAGTCGAAGATGCTCTTGACGTCGGGGTTGATGCGCATCGTGGGCAGCGGCCGCGGGGTGCGCGAGAGCTGCAGTCGGGCCTGCTCCAGGTGGTTGAGGTAGAGATGGGTGTCGCCCGTGGTGTGGACGAACTCGCCAGGCTGGAGCCCCGTGACCTGGGCCATCATCTGCAGCAGCAGGGCGTAGGAGGCGATGTTGAACGGCACGCCGAGGAAGGTGTCGGCAGACCGCTGGTAGAGCTGGAGCGAGAGACGTCCGTCGGCGACATAAAACTGGAAGAGGCAGTGGCACGGCGGCAGCGCCATGTCCTCGACCTCAGCCGGATTCCACGCCGTGACGAGCATTCGGCGGGAGTTGGGATTGCGCTTGATCATCTCCTCCACCTGCGCTATCTGGTCTATCGTGCCCCCACGGTAGTCGGGCCACGACCGCCACTGGTGGCCATAGACCGGACCGAGGTCGCCGTTCTCGTCGGCCCACTCGTTCCAGATGCGCACGCCGTGGTCCTGGAGCCAGCGCACGTTGGTGTCGCCACGCAGAAACCACAGCAGCTCGTAGATGATGGACTTCAGGTGGAGTTTCTTGGTCGTGAGTAGAGGGAAGCCGTCCTGGAGGTCGTAGCGCATTTGGTGGCCGAAGACGCTCAGCGTGCCCGTGCCCGTGCGGTCGCCCTTCTGGTGGCCCTCGGTGAGGATTCTGTTTAATAAGGATAAGTAGGGTTGCATATAGCTTGTTTGTTTCTTCTTCTTATGGATGGACGATGGGGGTGAGGCCGACGACGGGCCGCTCTTCGGGCCGGTGGGTGCTGCGGATGCGCCACTCCTGGGGGTAGAGGTTGTTGGCCCTGGTCCCGAGGTTCTTGGCAAAGCCGAGGGCGAACCCCTCGTGGCAGATCGTGACGAGGCCCTTCGGGGCCGCCGCAGGCAGCGCGATGGACTCGCGGCGCAGGTAGGCTATGGCCTCGTCGTAGCCCACGTCCACGCGGGGATAGGGATTGGCCTCGTCGAGGATCGTCAGCGCCTGGGAAACGTCGGGCAGGGTCTTCTTGCCCTTCACCTGGGGCGGCTTGACGCCGTCGCTCAGGACGCGCAGCAAGGGCGTCGTGCGTCCTTTGCCGCGGTCGCGTGAGGGCAGGTCGGCCGCGGTCTCGGGCTTGCGCAGCAGCGCCACGGCCAGTCCCTCGCCACGGGTCGTGCCGGGGATGAAACGGCAGATCGGGTGGGGTCCCGTCAACGGGCCTGTCACCCGCCACGCCTCCTCCACGGGGATGGCGACCGGCTCGGCCCCCAGTTCCTCTACGGCAAAGGCGATGTTGTCCTCGTTCTCATGGGCGTTGAAGGTGCAGGTGGAGTAGATCAGCAGTCCGCCGGGCAGCAGGCAGGGCCAGATGTCGGCAAGGATGGACCGCTGCAGCGCGGCACACTTCTCCACGTTGGCCGGGCTCCACTCGCCGATGCTCTCGGGGTCCTTGCGAAACATGCCCTCGCCGGAGCAAGGCATGTCGGCGAGGATGAGGCCGAAGCGGAGGCCGGCGCGCTGGTAGTCGATGGCGTAGTTGTTGGTCACGACGACTTCGGGGTGGCCAAACTTCACGACGTTCTCGGCCAGGATCTGCGCCCGCTTCGGATGGGGCTCGTTGCTGTAGAGACGGCTCCCCTCGGGCAGGGCGGCACGCAGACACGTCGTCTTGCCGCCCGGGGCCGCACAGAGGTCGAGGGCCGTGACGGGCGCGTGGACAAACTGGCGGACGACGTGGTCGATGAACATCGACGAGGCCTCCTGCACATAGTAGGCTCCGGCGTGGAGCAGGGGGTCGAAGGTGAAGGCTGGGCGGCTGTCGAGATAGTAGCCGCCACGACACCAGGCCACGCGGTCTGCCCCGGTCTCGGGTGTGGCCTCGGCCTTGAAGGGATTGACCCGTATGGACACGGGAGCGGGCTCGTCGAGCGCGCCAAGGAAGCGGGCAAATCGCTCCTCGCCCATCAGGGCGCGCGTGTAGGTGGTAAACTCCTCGGGAAGTGTCATGCGTCGTTATTCTATGAGTATGAGGTCGTCGTCGTCACCCGTCTCGTCGCGCTTCGGCGTCGGCATGGTCTTGAGGTTGCCCTTTTCGTCAAACATGCCGTAGGTGGTGCGCAGGACGATAAACTCGGTGCGGCGGTTGATCTGGTTGCAGATCTCCTGCTTGTCCTTGTCGAGTTTCTTGATAAACTCCTCGGTGAGCACGTCGCCCTCCTTGAGCCACGGGTAGCGCTCCAGCATCTTCTTGCGGACGGTCTTCGGCTTCTCCTTGCCATAGCCCACGGGGGTGAGGCGGTCGCGGGCGATGCCATGCTCGGTCAGATACGCCACTACCGACTCGGCGCGGCGCTGCGACAAGCGCTTGTTGTACTCGGCGCGACCCTTGTAGTCGGTGTGGGCGGAGAGCTCGATGGTGACGTTGGGATTCTCGTTGAGCAACTTCACGAGGTCGTCGAGCGCCGTCTTCGACTCGGGGCGCAGCGTGGCCTTGTCGAAGTCGTAGAAGATGTTGTCTATGAGTACCGGCACGCGGATGGAGGGCAGCGGAAACTGCAGGGTGTGTTCCTCCGACTGATCGACGGAATCGACGTGGAGCTCCACGCGGTGGTTGAGATAGCCCTTGCAGGTGGCGAGCATGATGTAGTTGACGCCCGGATCGACGACCTGCTCAAAGGAGCCGTCGCCCTTGACGGAGAGTTTCAGGTTGGTGCCGTCGTCGCCGACCATGAACACCTCGGCGGCGGGCAGCTCGTAGCCGTCCATCTCATAGACCCATCCCTTGACGGTCTGGACCACCTCGGGCAACTCGAAACTATAGATATGGTCCCATCCGCGGCCGTCGCCACGGTTGGAGGAGAAGAAGCCCCTGTTGTGCGGGCCCTCGAAGGTCATGCCGAAGTCGTCGCCCTGGGAGTTGAGCGGATAGCCGGGATGCTCCAGGTGGTAGCGGCGGTCCTTGCCCACCTTGGCGATGAAGATGTCGAGGCCTCCCAGTCCGGGGTGGCCGTTGGAGGAGAAATAGAGGTCGCCGTTGGGGCGGAAGGTGGGAAACATCTCGTCGCCAGGGGTGTTGATGGGCTCGCCGAGATTCTGCACGCCGCCGAGGCCGCCTCCCGTGATGCGCACGCGCCAGATGTCGAGGCCGCCCTTGCCTCCGGGCATGTCGCTGACGAAGTAGAGCCAGTTGCCGTCGGGCGAGATGGCGGGATGGGCAAAGCTGGAGAGCGTGTCGCGGCTGATCTCCAGTTTCGTTGGCTTGCCCCAGGCTGCGTCGGAGCGCTTGCTGACGGCGATCTGGGCGTAGCGGGGATAGGAGGGGTCGGTGGAACACTGCGTGAGATACATCTCGCGTCCATCGACGCTGAAGGCGGGTGTGGCCTCGTCGAAGTCGGAGTTGAGGCCCGAGTCGATGGTGCGGGGGCGTTGCCACCGTCCCTTCTCGTCCTTCTCGCTGACGAAGATGTCGGCGTTCTTCGTGCCGGTGATGCCGCTCAGCTCGTCGCCCTGCGCCTCGTTGCGCGTGGAAGAGAAAAAGAGCTGGTCAAACTCGTCGCCGAAGAGCATCGGCGAGTAGTCGGCACGGCGGAGTTGAAGATCTCCATCCGCTTCACCGTATATTTGGATCCGAGCTCCTTGATGCGCGGGGCGTCCTGGGCGGCCTTGAGGCCCTGCGTGGCCAGCGGGTGGTCGGGCATGGAGTCGAGGGCGGCGCGAAACTCCGTCTCGGCCTCGGCGTAGCGTCCCGACTTCATGAGGTTGCGAGCCAGCATCAGGTGGGTCTCGCCGTCATCCTGATGGTAGCGGATGACGTTGCGCAGGGCGGCGACGGCACGCTCGGAGGAGTTGATGCGGTCGTAGCAATGTGCCATCTTGGCCGACAACTGTCCGCGCTTGTCGCGATCCTTGGGCGGGGTGCGCTGGTATGCGGTCTTAAACTGGGCCGCCGCGTCATAGTACTCGCCCAACTGCAGAAATTTCTCGCCCTTGCGGATGTTTTTGTCCACACCGCAGGAGACGAGGCAGAGCGCGGCGAGCACCCATGCTGTAAGTGTCTTCTTCATCATGCTAATATAACGAAAACGGAGGCCGTTTATTGCCTCCGTGGTGGGTATCTCCATGACCGTGGCTATGTCGTCAGATCATATTCTTGATGGAGTAGTATGTGCTCTTGAGCCACGAGTTGCCCTCGGCGATGAGGGTCGTCACCTCGGCCATCGTCCACAGGCCCACACAGACGGCCACGACGAAGAGCAGGCTGAAGGCGAAGAAGATCCATAGGTCGCCGTCCTCGTAGTCCTCCTGAAACTTGCGAATCTTCGCGCCGCTCCACAAGCAGAAGACGCTCAGGTGGCACCAGATCCACAGGAGCATACCGGCAAAGCCCTCGGCACGCTTCTTGAACTGGTGGACGCTGGCCTCCGGCAATTGTTCCTCGCCAGCAGGGGCGGGCGTGGGCGCGTCGGCAGGCTGGGGCGCGGGTGGTGTGACAAGGCGCGACGAGACCATGGGCAGGTGGCTATGGGCCGTCACGGGGGAACTATCGGCTACGGGGATGACCGACCGCGCGCGGGTGCGAAACACCTTGGGCGGGTCGAACTGGCAAACCATGACCGACTGGCAGTATGGGCAGCGGTATTTCATGCGGCCATAGTTCTGCGTCTCGGCGATGAAGGTCTGGCCGCAATGGTTACATTTGACGGAGAATCTCATATCGCCGCAAAGGTACGAAAAATCTTAAATACCCGAAAAATTATAAGCGCAAAAATGCTGCTTGGCGACAGATTGTGGGCTGATAGGCGCCCTGCGGGCCGTGGTGGACCAAGAAAGAGGCGAGGGGATGTGTGGAAAAAGAGTTTCCACGACATCCCCTCGCATAGATTTTTTTACTATCCCTTAGTCCTTAGTCGATCCACTTCACGTAGCAGAAGTCCTGACGGTGGGGAAGCAGGTCGTTCTTCGGATACATTCTCACGGCACACTTGTAGGAGCCGGCCTCGTCGGCCTCGAATGTCACCTTGAACGTGAAGAGGTTGCCCTCCTGCTTCACCATCTCGAAGGGATACACCTTGTGGATCTGCAGGTCGTCCTCGCTATGGCTGCTGAGCGTCACCAGTTCGAGTCCGATGGCGTCGTTGAGTCCCTGCTCGTCGATGGTGTAGGAGAGGGTGACGGGTTTGCCCGTGGCGACGTCCAGGAGGGCCGTCTCGTCCTTATCGACCACATGGATGGCGTCCCAGCGAGCGGCGACGTTCTCCTTCCAGAGGGCGATCTCCTTGGCCTTGGCGTAGTTGTCGGCTACCAGCTCCTTGAAGCGGTCCGCCTCCTTGTTGTAGAACTTCTCGTAGTAGTCGTCCAGCTGCCGCTTCATCGTGTAGTGGGGGGCGATGGTGGCAATGGAGTTTTTCACGACCTTCACCCAACCAGCGGAGTAGGCCTTGCGGCCGCGGTTGAAGTAGAGCGGGATGATGTCGTTCTCGAGCAGCGAGTAGATGGTGGCTGCGTCGAGCTGGTCCTGGTAGGCCTGGTTCTGATAGGTGCGCTCCTGCGGCAGGGCCCAGCCGGCACCCTCGCGGTAGCCTTCCACCCACCAGCCGTCGAGCACGGAGAGGTTGACCACACCGTTCATCTCGGCCTTCTCGCCCGAGGTGCCACTGGCCTCCAGCGGGCGCGTCGGCGTGTTCATCCAGATATCCACACCGCTGACGAGGCGGCGGGCCAGGCGCATGTCATAGTCCTCCAGGAAGATGATCTTGCCCAGGAACTGCGGCATACGGGAGATCTCGAAGATGCGCTTGATGAGGCCCTGGCCGGCACCGTCGGCGGGATGGGCCTTGCCCGAGAAGAAGAAGAGCACGGGACGGTCGGGATCGTTGACGATCTTCTCCAGACGGTCGAGGTCGGTGAAGAGCAGGTGGGCGCGCTTGTAGGTGGCGAAGCGGCGGCAGAAGCCGATCATCAGGGCGTTGGGCGTGATGCGCTGGATGATGGACATCACCTTGGCGGGGTCGCCCTGGTTGCGGAGCCACTGCTGTGTGAACTTGTCGCGGATATACTTCACGAGCTTCTTCTTCAGCGCCATGCGCGTCTCCCAGATCTCCTCGTCGGGCACGTCGTAGATGGCGTGCCAGATGCGCTCGTTGCTCTGGTCGTAGAGGAAGTTGTCGTCGAAGTAGGAGTCGTAGAGCTTGCGCCACTCCGTGGCCGTCCAGGTGGGGAAGTGGACGCCGTTGGTGACGTAGCCGACATGGTTCTCCTCGGGGTAGTAGCCCTTCCAGATCGGGGCAAACATCTTCTGGCTCACCCAGCCGTGGAGCTTCGACACGCCGTTGACTTCCTGGCAGGTGTTGCAGGCGAAGACGCTCATGCAGAACTTCTCGTTGTGGTCGTCGGCGTTGATGCGGCCCATGCCGATAAACTCATCCCAGCTGATGCCCAGCTTCTCGGGATAGCCACCCATGTACTTGCCGAAGAGGTCTGCCTCGAAGTAGTCGTGGCCGGCCGGCACGGGGGTGTGGACGGTATAGAGCGACGAGGCGCGCACCAGCTCCATGGCCTCGTTGAAGGAGAGGCCGTCCTGGATGTAGTCGCACAGGCGCTGGAGGTTGCACAGGGCGGCGTGGCCCTCGTTGCAGTGGTAGATGTCCTTCTTGATGCCGAGTTTCTTGAGCATGAGGGTGCCGCCGATGCCGAGCAGGATCTCCTGCTTCAGGCGGTTCTCGTTGTCGCCGCCGTAGAGGTTGTGGGTGATGGGGCGGTCATACTCGGAGTTCATCTCGTTGTCCGTGTCCAGCAGGTAGAGTTTGATGCGTCCCACGTTCACGTGCCAGACAAGGGCGTGGACCTGGTAGTTCTGGTAGGGGATATCGATCACCAGTTGGTTGCCGTTGGCGTCGAGCTCGCGCTCGATGGGCAGCGCGTTGAAGTACTGTGCGTCATATTTGGCTATCTGCTGACCGTCCATCGACAGCGACTGCGTGAAGTAGCCGAAGCGATAGAGCAGGCCGACACCACAGAGATCGACGTTGGAGTCGGAAGCCTCCTTGAGGTAGTCGCCGGCCAGCATGCCCAGGCCGCCGCTGTAGATCTTCAGCACCTGGTTGAGGCCAAACTCCATGCAGAAGTAGGCCACGGACGGGCGAGACTTGTTGACTTCCTCGTCCATGTACTCGCGAAACTGCTTATAGACGTTGTGGACCTTGCGCATCAGCTCCTTGTCCTTGACGATCGCTTCCTTGCGGTCGTAGTTGAGGCGCTCCAGGAGCAGAACGGGGTTGTGGCCCACCTCCTCGTAGAGTTTCTCGTCGAGGCTCTTGAAGAGGTTGCGGGCCTCATAGTTCCATGCCCACCAAAGGTTGTGTGCCAGTTCGTTGAGGCAGTCCAGCTCCTTCGGCAGTGACGATTTGACGTTCACTTCCTTCCACTGGGGCAAATTGGAATAATCCGATTTGATCTTCATAGCGTGTAGTGTTATCTATTGTTGTAATGTTGTTTCTATATATATAATGGATAGAGCGGAGTGTCGGGGCGCATCCTTGGCCCTTCTATTCCGCCCGCTTTTCGGCCTTGCGCAGCGCGAGGTCGTAGGCCTCCTCGTAGTAAGGGATAAACTCGCTCCACAGGGCCTTCTTTGAGAGTTTGTCGGCCTTGCTCCGGCAGGCGCGCACCTCCTTGGGCGTCATGGCGGCGAAGCGTGCCACGGTGGCCTTGATGTGGTCGGCTACCTCCGAGAAGTTGTAGTCGGTGCGGTGGACCACTTCCACGCCGTCCTCGATACTGGCACTGGCGCCCTTGACGTTGTTGGCCCACAGGCCAAAGCCGGCCAGGTCGGTCGTGATGCAGGGCACGTGGAAGGCCACGGCCTCCAGCGGGGTGTAGCCCCATGGCTCGTAGTAGGAGGGGAAGACGCAGAGGTCGTTGCCCAGTACGGTGTCGTAGTAGCTGAGATCGACGATGCCGTCGTCGCCCGTGAGGTAGCAGGGCATGAAGATGAGTTTCACGTTGTCCTCCTGGCGGTTGGCCATGTCGAGGTGGCGCATCATGCCGACCACCTGGTCGTGGTCCATGTCGCCCAGCCAGTGGGTGAGCATGGGGTTCTCCAGCGGCGTGTCATAGCTCTTGCGCTGCTGCAGACGCTCCTGAAGGTCGGCCCGCGGCCCACTCACCCAGCCTGGCACGGCGATGAAGGCGACGATGGGACGCTGGAGGTCGGTGTCGTGTCTGAGGCGGTTCATCGCCTCGATGAAGACGTCGAGGCCCTTGTTGCGAAACTCGTAGCGTCCTGAGGTGGAGACGATCAGTGCCTCGTCGCCGATCTGTGTGCCCAGCAGGGCGTTGGCTATGGCCAGCAGCCGCTTGCGGGCCGTCTTGCGCTTGCGCGTGAACTGCGGTCCGACGGCCACGAAACTGTTGTCGAAACCATTGGGGAGCACTACATCGACGGGCTTGTCGAGCAGCTCGGCACACTCGCGGGCCGTGATCTCGCTCACGGTCGTGAAGCAGTCCACGTGGTGGGCTGCCTGCTTCTCGATCGAGTGTTTGCTCTCCATGTTGAGCTCCTGTGCCATCTGGTTGCCGTTGTAGGCCCACAGATAGTCGTAGAGCGGCTTGTTGTTGCCCGCAATGCTGCGTCCGATACAGGTGGCGTGGGTCGTGAAGATCGTGGCTACCTGGGGCACGAGCTTCTGGATCACCAGGGCGGCGGAGGCCGTCTGCCACTCGTTGGCGTGGAGCACGACACGCTGGTCGTCCAGACGGTAGTGGCGGTAGAAACTCTCCACCACCTTGGCGGCGGCCCAGCCGAAGAGGACGGAGTCGTCGTAGTCGCCAAAGGCGTGGAGGCTGTCCACGCCAAACTGCTGCCAGAGACGGCCGTAGAAGGCGTCTTTCTCGTCGAAAAGCGGGCGCCAATCGACCAGGATGGCTACGGGACGGCTCGGGATCGTCCAGCGTCCTACGCGCACGTGCAGACCCTCGCAGCGGGCCACGTCCTCCCATTCGGGGAAGAGGCTTTCCTCCTCGAAGTAGGGGCACGGGCGGTCCTGCCAGCAGTCTGGCCCGATGAAAATCAACTGGTCGTGGATCCGGTCTTGGAGCGTCCTCGCCCGGGTGGAAAGCACGGTGTAGATGCCGCCCACCTTATTGCAGACCTCCCAACTGGTCTCAAAGATATAGTTGGGGAATAATCTCTCTTGTTCCATGAAAACAATCTAAAAATGAAGCCTCGCCAAGCCCTTTCTCCATCGTCCCGACAAGGGGGCGAGGCTATGGATGGGCCGCGAAGTTGCTGCAAAGGTACGATAAACTCGCCAATGAGCCAACTATTTGCGCATCTTTTTTGCCTTTGTCATGGCTTTGTTGCACAGTTTTTGCACACGCTATGCAAAGTGAGGCTTTCGGCCCAGGTCGCCGTCTTGCCCTGGCGGGATCGGGAGCAAATCAAAACGAATCACCTAAAACGGACAACCCAAACAACTCCTACAAGGACGAAGCGCCAGGAGAATCCCTTGTGGGTGAAACTCGCTTTTAGACGCAGTTCGTATTTGTACGCGTTGTTTGGGTCGTATACGTTGTTGAGTCGTAAAACGTTGTTGAACCGTATGCGTTATTTGGCCGTATGCTTTGTTGGTACCGTATGATCGCAGGTCCACGGTCGCTCTTCTGTCATTGGCGAGCCACCCTGGCGGTGTCCGGCGTTTTGGCGCTCCCCCTAAGCCTTTCTTCTTATGCCTTGATCTTCGGATAGCGGCGGAAGAAGCCATCCAGGCGCAGGCGGACGACGCCGAAGAACGCTTCGGAGAAGATACCTCCACTCATCTTGCTCGTGCCCTCGCGGCGGTTGGTGAAGACGACGGACACTTCCTTGAGTTTGAAGCCAATCTTGTAGGCAGTGTACTTCATCTCGATCTGGAAGGCGTAGCCCTTGAATCTCACCTCGTCGAGGGGAATGGTCTCCAGCACGCGCCGAGTGTAGCAGACGAATCCTGCCGTGGTGTCGTGGATGTTGACACCCGTCACCAGACGGACGTAGCATGAGGCGAAATAGCTCATCAGCACGCGTCCCATCGGCCAGTTGACGACGTTCACACCGCTGACGTAGCGGCTGCCCACGCTGAGGTCGTAGCCCTCGTCATGACAGGCGGCATAGAGGCGTGGCAGGTCGTTTGGATCGTGGCTGAAGTCGGCGTCCATCTCGAAGATGTAGCCGTAGTCGCGTTCCAAAGCCCACTTGAATCCGGCGATATAGGCCGTGCCAAGTCCCAGTTTTCCGCTGCGCTCCACGATGAAGAGGCGGCCTTTGAACTCGTCCTCCATCAGGTGGTGGACAATGTTGGCCGTACCGTCGGGACTGCCATCGTCGATGACCAGGATGTGAAAGTATTTCTCCAGGCCGAAGATGGCTCGTATGATCTTCTCTATGTTCTCCTTCTCGTTGTACGTCGGGATGATGATGCTGTCGCTCTTCTCCATAATAGGTTGGATTGATATTGTTTGCAAAGATAATGCTTTTTACTTGAAAGGGCGCAAGGATGAGGATAAAAAAGTTTAACCCCCGCGGGTTTCTCCTTGTTCTTGCTGGTCGGAGTCCCACAATTTCCTTACTGATCGGGGTTCTCCACAAATCCTTGGTATTCCTTGACCAGTCCCGACATCACGCGCTTATACGCTTCGTCCATCGTGGTCTTGACATTCTCCGGTCCCTGCGTGGTGGGGTAGATGGGCTCGTGGATGGTAAGGCTCAGCCGGTGCCACGTCAGCCAGCGCCAGTCGCGCATGCGGGGCATCACGTCGAAGGCACCATTGATCGTCAGCGGGCAGACTGGCAACTGGAGTTCGTCGGCCAGCATGAACGCACCTCTTCTGAACACGCCCATGTGGCCAGTGAAGGATCGTGCTCCCTCGGGAAACACTACCAGCGACATGCCCTCCTGGAGCACCTCGCGTGCCTGGTCGTAGGTCTGGCGGATCTTGCTCGGGCCGCGCTTATCGACGTAGATGTGGTGGGCTGCCTCGCAAGCCTTGCCCACGAAGGGTATCTTGCGCAGTCCCTGTTTCATCATCCACTTGAAGTTGCGGCCCAGGAAGCCGTAGATGATGAAGATGTCAAACGATCCCTGGTGGTTGCTGACAAAGACGTAGCTCTGGTCCTTGCGCAGATGTTCCCGTCCTTCCACTTTGATGGGGAGCAGGCTGACCCAGATGATGAACCTTGCCCACCATTTGCCGGGGTAGTAGCCCCAGTAGTGTCCGTCGCCCAGCGTGCATCCGATCGTCGTCACCAGCGCACAGGCAATGGAACAGAAGATGAGGAAGGGCAGGACCACAAAGAGTTGATAAATCCTGTAAATGAGTTTCATGTTGTGTGTGTGTTTTAAAAAATATTGAGTTATTATCGATTCGGATGTTCTTGTCAGTTGTCCTTGGCGACCGGGTCTGCCGGACGGTGCTTCGTCCTGAGCGTGATGACGGTGATCTCGTTGGGCATGTTCAGCCGGAACGGCACCAGCCCTCCCAGTCCGGTGTTGACGTAGAGGTAGCGTCCCTGATGCTCGTAGAGTCCCTTGTCGGGACGGCCTCGCCATTGGGTCGGCCGGTGTCCGAAGAACTGTATTTGTCCGCCGTGGGTGTGTCCGCTCAGCGTCAGTTGGGCCGTGGTCTTGGGCAGTATATCTCGTCGCCAGGCCGAGGGGTCGTGTTGCAGCATCACCACAAATGCCCCTGGCCGCACGCCCTCAAGGGACTTCCTCGTGTCGGCAAGGTTGGGGAAGGGTGGTTCGCCGTCGTTCTCCGTGCCTGCCACGACGAGGGAGTCGCCACCGCGTCTGATGACGAGATGGTCATTGCGCAGCAACCGCCATCCCAGGGCGTTTTGTTCTGTCTCTACGAGCAGGCGCAACAGGCGGTCCTGAGCCTCGTGAGTGTCTTTGGCGTAGCTCGCATAGTCGTGGTTGCCGAGTACGGAGACCATGCCCTGGGTCGTACTGCGCAGCAGGTCGGTGTGGGGAAAGATCTCCTGGGGACGGATGTTCTGCACGTCACCCGTGAAGACCATCAGGTCGGCGTGCTGCCGGGCGATGGAGTCCATCTCCGCTTGGAGAATCTTCTGTCGCCAGCCGTAGAAGGTGCCGAGGTGGAGGTCGGAGATATGGAGGATCTTGTAGCCGTCGAAGGCTGCGGGGAGGTCGTCAAACTGCAGCGTGAGGTGGTTTACCTTCACCTGTCTCACGCCGACGGTCAGTCCATAGATATAGGTCAGCACGCCGCCACAGCCCAGCAGGATGCCGATGTAGTGGCCCAGGTTGATGCGCGGCCAGCCTGTCAGCCGCATCAGACACGACCCGAGGAAGGAGCACAGGGCAAAGATGGCCTTCGGACCGACGAAGAGGCCCAGCAGAAGCAAATAGGTGTTGAGCCAGGCAAGGTCGGAGGGAGCAAAACTCGGGAGCGACGCGAGGGTGATGGTATAGGTCGAGAGTGCGATGCAAGGCACCCACCACAATAGTCGCAGCCACCACGGCAGACTATATCGGCGGCGGAAATAGTGGACGTCGATATAGAGGTCGGAGAGGACGATGACCAACAGGAGGGGGATGACGATTCTTGCTATCACGGGCTCTGAGTGCTTCTATCTTGAATGGTCAGATGTTATCTTGATCTGTCAAACGCTATTTTGTACGGTCAAACTCCAGTTCCTCGCCGCGGTAGCCCTCGTCGAAGGTGCCGCGGTCATAGACGAGGTGGCCGTTACAGAGGGTCTGCTCCACGCGCCAGCGGAAGGTCTTTCCCTCCAGGGGGCTCCATCCACACGGACTTTGTATCTCTGCCTTCGTCAGCGTCCACGGACTGTCGGGGCGCACGATGGCGATGTCGGCATGGTAGCCTGGGCGCAGAAAACCGCGCTCTCTGACGTGGAAGTATTGAGCCGGATCGTGGGCCATGAGCACCACCAGTTGCTCGATTGTAATCCGTCCCGCATCGACCAGTCCCAGCATGGCAACGAGGCTAAACTGCACCATGGGCATTCCCGAAGCGGCCCGTGCGCAGCCTCCCTCTTTTTGCGAGGGTAGGTGAGGGGCGTGGTCTGTGGCGATGGTGAGGATGCGTCCGTCGGTCAGTCCTTCGATCAAGGTCTCTTGGTCGTGGGCAGTCTTGACGGCAGGGTTGCATTTGATGCGGGTGCCCAGTCGCTGGTAGTCCTTGTCCGTGAAGAGCAAGTGTGCCGTCACGGCCTCGGCGGTGATGTTGGCGTCGCCATGGGCGGCGATCATCTCCAGTTCGCGGGCGGTGGAGATATGGGCCACGTGGAGTCTTGCTCCTGCCTCGGTGGCCAACTGGAGGGCCAGGGCGGTGGACCGAACACAGGCCTCCTCGCTTCTGATCTCGGGATGGTGCTCCACGGCAGGATCCTCGCCATAGCGCTCCTTGGCCAGTCGCATGTTCTCGCTGATGAGTGTGGCGTCCTCGCAGTGGCTCACGACGGGAATGTCGAGCTGGGCAGCCAACTGGAACACCTCTTTCAGTGCCTCGCCACGGTCCACGAGCATGTTGCCCGTCGATGATCCCATGAAGAGTTTGATGGCGGGCGTATGCTGCCAGTCGGCCTGTCGGAGCGTCTCGGCGTTGTTGTTGGTTGCGCCGAGGTAGAAGGCGTAGTTGACGGCGCTGTCTTTCCTTCCCCGCTGCCGTTTGTCCTCCCAGGCCCCTTCCGTCGTGGTGGTGGGCACGGTGTTGGGCATTTCCATATAGGAGGTCACGCCGCCGTAGGCTGCTGCACGGCTCTCGCTGCGTATTGTCGCCTTGTCCGTCATGCCCGGCTCGCGAAAGTGGACGTGCTCGTCGATGACGCCCGGCAGCACATAGCATCCTGCCGCGTCGATGACGTGGTCGTAGTGGTCCTCCGCCAGAGGGGCTTCCGTCCCGATGGAGGCAATGCGTCCGTCGTCGCCTATGGTGATGGTGCCTTGTATCGACACGCCCTCATTGACGAGGGTGCCGTTTTTGATCAGCGTGCTCATGATTCTCTGTGTCTATATATATAATAGGTATAGGGGAATGGAAGTCTAATAAGATATGGAGTCGCTCGCCATCTGGTTGGGCGTGATCGGAGCCACGTTGGCGTCGCCTTCGCTCATGGGCACGGCTGGCACGTCCTCCATCGTGCCGTTGTTGCGCTGCAAGGTCTCCTGGAAGTGCTGGTAGAACTGCTTCACGTCGGGGTCGTTCTTGAAGTTGTCGGGTGCCTTGGCCATGATAAACTCTATCCACGAGGGCAGACCGTCGAGGGCGGTGGCGAAGAGGTAGTCGTTGAGCCAGACGGGGTAGGCGTCGGGCGTGGTGTCATACTGGATGCGGGTGAAGAATCCCCACGGGCCCAGAATGTTGTCGAAGTTGTCCGTCACGAATTTCGTGAAGAGTTTGTCGCCCTGCTCAAAGACTTTGATGGCTTTTTTGGCCAGCCGGATGTTGACCGCCGCCTCGTCCTGTCCGTTCATGATGGCCGCGCTCTGCTCGTGGTCGATGTCGGCATACTGGTTGCGGATCTGCACGAAGCGGTTCCAAAACTTGTTGAGTTTGTCGTTGAGCGGTGTGCCGCTGACCTTCTGCTGTGTGTTGTCGAGCTTGATGCTGATGTTGCCCTGCTCGATGACGACGGGCTGCGAGAGGTCCTTGTCGTCCATGAAGATGCGGGCGACGTGGGCGCTATCTACTTTGCCGCTGAAGGAGAACTGACCGTGTACGACGTCGCAGGAGTCGAGGTTGGTCAGGTTGCCGTCCTTCGTCACCTTCAGATAGAGCTTCTGGCCGTCAAGGTCCGACACGTTGGAGGAACCCTGTATGTCGTAGGTGCCGGCACAGGAGGTGAGCGACAGGAGTGCGGTAATAGTATAGACGATCTTGTTCATAATATGTTTGACCATTTGGCCGAGGCGGTCTCGGCGACAGATCCTTTTAGATTTCGTTATTGATGGTTCTCTTGCTCTTCTTTGCGCAGCTCGTGGCCGATGCGGTGTACATCTCCAGCAGGGCGCCTATCAGCAGCGCCACCACCCAGTTGTTGTGGAAGATATTGACATAGTTGGCATAGCCCGAGATGGACTGGGCAAACCAGGGCTTGAGGAGGTGGTAGCAGTCCTCGACCATGAATACGCCGGCGCAGACGAAGCAGGCCAGGGCGAAAAACTGGATGCGGCGCAGACGGCGCAGCGTGATGCTGGTGCCCTCATAGCGCTGGCGCGCTTGCATGGCGGCGAAGAGCAGACTTCCCGCCAGCACCAGGAAGCAGACAAGGCCCTGGAGGATGAAGAACACATAGCAGCCGGCACCCGCCACCATCAGCACGCCGCCGGCGAGGAAGAGGAAGGTCTCTGCCTTACTTAATTGTTTCATAGAAAGCTGGGTTGTTGTCCGAATTATCATCGTCGCTCAGCACGAAGACGTCCTCGTCGTCAGTCTTCATGAAATAGCGCTCGCGACCCACGCGGGCCATGGCCGAGGAATCGGCCCGGAGCTCGTGCAGCCGCTGGTTGTTGGTCTGATAGACCTTCTCATACTTGGCGATCTCGTCCTGTAGATCAGAGATCCTGTAGTCGTACTCGAAGCGCTTCATGAAGCAGTCGTCGCCCAAGAAGCCGACATAGAGCACGCCCATCACCACCACGATGTGGTATTTGAAGCGGCTGAGGATTCTGACGATATGTCCGGTAATCTTAATCACGTTCGATTTTTGTTTCTGCAAAAGTAAGTATTTAAAAGCATACAAAGGGCAAACGCTCTTGCATTTTTTATCTATTTAACCATAAAATGTGGATGGACGCGAGGATTGTTACCAACTTTTTGCTACCTTTGCAATGTGATAAAGCCTGCGGGCGCCTTGGGGCGCTTGGTTGCGGCGGGGATAGGGGTTGCCCGTCTTGCGTCGCCGACATCAGGCCAAAACCTAACTCAGCCAATGAACGAATATATAGTTTCTGCGCGCAAATACCGTCCGATGAAGTTTTCCGACGTCGTCGGCCAGGACGCGCTGACCACCACTCTCCGCAATACGGTCAAGTCGGGCAAACTGGCCCACGCCTACCTCTTCTGCGGTCCGCGCGGTGTGGGAAAGACCACTTGTGCGCGCATCTTCGCCAAGGCCATCAACTGCGAGCACCCCACCGACAGCGGCGAGGCCTGTGGCGCCTGCGAGAGTTGCAAGGCTTTTGAGGAGGGCCGCTCCTTCAACATCTTCGAGCTCGATGCCGCGTCCAACAATGGTGTCGATCAGATCAAGCAGCTCATGGAGCAGACCCGCATCCCCCCGCAGGTGGGACGCTACAAGGTCTTTATCATCGACGAGGTCCACATGCTCTCGCAACAGGCCTTCAATGCCTTCCTCAAGACGTTGGAGGAACCGCCCGCCCATGTCATCTTCATCCTCGCCACGACCGAGAAGCACAAGATCCTGCCCACCATCCTCTCGCGCTGCCAGATCTACGACTTCGAGCGAATGTCCGTGGCCCATATCATCCAGCAACTGAAGATGGTGGCCGACCGCGAAAAAATCTCCTATGAGGAGGAGGCCCTGGGCGTGATAGCGGAGAAGGCCGATGGCGGTATGCGCGACGCGCTCTCCATCTTCGACCAGGTGGCGAGTTTCTCGCAGGGCAACGTCACCTTCGAGAAGACCATCGAAGACCTCAACGTCCTCGATGCCGACAACTACTTCAAGACCGTCTTCCTGGCCCTGGACAACAAGGTGGCCGACATCATGCTGCTCCTCAACGGCGTGCTGGCGAAGGGCTTCGACGGGGGCAACTTCATCGTCGGACTGGCCAGCCACATCCGCAACGTGCTCATGGCCAAGGACCCGCAGACCTTGCCGCTCCTGGAGGTCAGCGACCGCCAGCGCGAGCAGTATCGGGAGCAGGCGCAGAAGTGTCCGGCCCGCTTCCTCTACCAAGCGCTGCGCATTGCCAACCGTTGCGACGTGCAGTATCGCCAGTCGTCCAACAAGCGGCTGCTCGTGGAACTGACGCTCATCGAGATTGCACAGATCACCCAGCCCGAGGACGATGCGGCGGGTGCGGGGCGTAGCCCTAAGCAGTTGAAAACCCTGTTTCAGAAACTACTCCGACAGGTGCAGCCAGAAAGGGGCGCGCAGGTGGCCCCGGTTGCACAGAGAAAACGGCAACACGCCCAGCAGACCGTGCAGCCGGCTACGGATCAGTCGCAGTCTGCTGACCAAAAGGCTGACCAAAGGACGGAAACCAAGCCAACTCAGCAGTCTTCCGAGACAGTTAGGACGGCTCCTCCCGCAGGGGCGCTGAAGTCGGCCAAGCTCAATCTCGGGCGCAGCATGGGAATGTCCTTTGGCGATATCCTGACCCACAAGGATAAACCCACGGCGGAGCAGACGGTGGAGGTGGAGAATGCCGAGGAGCGCAACGCCTTCACGGAGGAGGATCTCCTCGTCCAGTGGCGCGCGATGTGCACCCGTATGCCAGAGAACATGCGGGCTATGTCCACGCGAATGAGAAACCTCAGTCCTGTCATCACCGACTATCCCAACGTGGAGATCGTGGCGGAGAATCAGATCCTCTACGACCAGATGCTGACCATCAAGAGCCGCATCCGTGCCACGCTGGCCAAATGCCTGAAGAATGGCAGTCTGCAGGTCTCCATCCGTCTGGCCAAGCAGGATGAGATCAAGCCCCTGCTCTCGCCCAAGGAGACGCTCGACCAACTGGTCAAGGAGAATACTGCCGTGGGCCGGTTGGTGCAATCCCTCAGCCTCGATCTGGCCTGACGTGCTATTGCTCCCACCTTTGTCCCTGGAGGCAAAGATACGGCGTTTTTTCGCAGGATTATTTTGCGGTTTGGAAAAAATGCCGTATCTTTGCACCCGATTTTTATCAATTGGCTCCGTAGCTTAGCTGAATAGAGCGTCAGATTCCGGTTCTGAAGGTCAAGGGTTTGAATCCCTTCGGAGTCACTTTTTGCCGATAGGGTAGTGTTGTCTTCTGACTTGATGCGTTAGCAGTCTTGTTGCGTCAAGTTTTTATGTCCTCCTCGTCTTTTTCCGATAATTCTCAACGACCGATTTTAGGTCAAAACTGTACGACCAACTTGTGTCGAATCCGTATGATTAACCTGTGGGCTAAATCGCATTCCTCGTGGAGAAAATTTTGCAACCTCGGGAGGAAACAAAAGTTTTATCTGACAGCATTCGTTTCGTATGTCAAGCAGAAGCCATGCGAAACCACATGTACGGTGGAGTGGGGGGCGCAAAATGCGAAGTAGGAGATAAATACCTATGATTAGTATTTACCTCCTACCCGATTTCAAAAAGTAAGTCCCTCCTCTATTCAAGCAGGCTTGGCTTAGGAGGTGTTTCCTAAGTCTCTTTAACCATTTTTCGGCTGAGACCTAAAAGTCTTGTGTACACTTCATTCTGCTTAACGACCGCTTCTATGATATTATTCTGGAATTAATTTTTTTGCTGTTGCTGTTAAACAATTCTTGATATTGTTGAAAGGAATTGTGAAAGTTGGTTCTCCATCGCCGTAGCATGCAATTTCATAAGCACCATAACTCATGGTTAAACCGTTTGGTGTTAACCATGGGTCGGATGATGGCATAGGCAAAGAGTTAATTGTA